>Ga0207713_1000498_pt1 | contig 40472 bp, 30 predicted proteins | sample KBSS64metaG_FD_184404 | JGI IMG/M metagenome (GOLD analysis project Ga0207713, IMG submission 184404) | Switchgrass rhizosphere microbial communities from Kellogg Biological Station, Michigan, USA - KBS S6-4 metaG (SPAdes) (version 2) | ecosystem: Host-associated > Plants > Roots > Rhizosphere >... | reverse complement strand
CTGTGGTTAACCTTCCCTCCAACCGCACAGCCTCAACGGTAAAGTGCGGCGCACTCAAGCGGATCGAACCAAACGGGCCTCAGGGGGCTCCAAGCAAGCCAGTGATGACAGGGAAAACACCCGGCGCGCATGCACCGGTGCAGAGGTTTGTCAGCCTTAACCGAACAGACTGAAGACGCCTTATCCCATGACGAACTTGATGAAAGTCGCCAACCGCTTCAAACATCGCGCGTATGTGGCCCTGCCCACCCTGCTGGCGGTCAGCGCGCTGCTCCTGTCGCTGGAATCCAGCGAAAGCCGTGCGCAACCGGTGGACGGCACCCAGACCCTGGTGTTCCTGCGTCACGCAGAGAAACCGGCCGGCGGTCTCGGCCAGCTCAACTGCCAGGGCCTGAACCGGGCCATCGACCTGTCGACCCTGCTGCCGGAAAAATTCGGCAAGGCCGACTATGTGTTCGCCGCCAACCCGACGCGCAATGTCGAAGAAGGCGAACTGGACAATTCCTACAGCTACATCCGCCCGCTGATGACCATCAGCCCGGCCGCGATCAAACTCGGCCTGCCGGTGAACATCGAGTTCTCGGCCAACGACACCAGTGACCTGGCCCGGGAACTGACCGACGACAAGTACCACAACTCGACCATCTACACCGCGTGGTCCCATGGTTACCTTCCTGAATTGATCAACAAGGTTGCCGGCAATGCGGTAGGCGGAAAACAGAAAATCACCGATGACTGGGAATCCAGCGACTACGACTCGCTGTATGTGCTGACCCTGACCTGGCACAACGGCAAGGCCAGCCTGCAGAGCCACAGCTACAAACAGGGGCTGGATAACGGCCAGGAAAGCTGTCCGACCTGAATTTGCCCGGGGCCTGCTCGGGCCCCGTCAGGCCTTGGGTTTATCGCGTTGACGCAGGTACTCGATAACAGCCCGCCGCTCCCCCGCAAACTCGATCCGCCCGCCCTTCTTCTCGCGCTGAAACACATACATGGGGTCGTAATACTCGCGCAGCAAACCCTCGATCCAAGCGCGATGCAACTCCACTGCCCCACTGCGGCCCTGCTCTGCCAGCGCCTCTTCCATCAACACCCGCATCCGTCGATGCCGCTCGCCGCCCAGGCGTTTGTGCACGTTGTCGAGGCTCTCCAGCAAACGCTCGCAAAACCGCCCGAAGCCTTCGTCCCCATGCACAGCCTGAAACTCGGCAGACAAATCCACCACGTAATCGCGCAGGATCCGCTCGACGCGCTGCTCGAAACGATCTTCGAGCCAGACCATCGGGTACTGCTGCATGCCCTGATACAACGGCAAGGGCAGCGCGCAGCTGCCCACCACCCGGCTCTCATCCTCCAGCACAAACTGATCGATGCCGGCGGCGCGTTTTTTCAGCAAGTCGATGGCCAGCCGGTTCTCGAAATCGATGTTCGACGGCTGACCGGTGGCGCGCTTGCCGAAACTTGAGCCCCGGTGATTGGCATGGCCTTCCAGATCCACGCTGTTGCGCAGTTGCGCCAGCACTTCGGTCTTGCCGGTGCCGGTCATGCCGCCCAGCAGCACGAAATCACAGTCGGTCAAGGCTGATTCGAGGGTGTCGATCAGAAAACCCCGCAGAGCCTTGTAGCCACCGCCGATACGCGGGTAATCGATGCCGGCTTCGGTCTTGAGCCACTGCTGCACGATTTGCGAACGCAGGCCGCCACGAAAGCAATACAGATAACCCTCGGGATGCGTCCGGGCAAACTCCGCCCAGGCCTGGATACGCTCTTCCTTCACCGGGCCGGACACCAGTTGATGGCCCAGCTCAATGGCTGCCTGCTGACCGTGATGCTTGTAGCAAGTGCCGACCCGCTGGCGCTCGATGTCATTCATCAGCGGCAGATTGACCGCCCCGGGAAACGCGCCCTTGTGAAACTCGACCGGCGCACGGGCGTCCATCAGCGGCCGGTCGTTGAGGAAGATGTCGCGGTAGTCGGTGACGTCGATGGACATCAATTCACCTCGACCGCGTGGATCTGTCGCCCGATCAACTCACCGATCGGCTCAAGCGCGAGGCCGAGTTCGGCAGCGACGGCGAGGAATTCGGCATTGCCTTCAGGCGTCACGGCCACCAGCAGACCGCCGCTGGTCTGCGGATCGCAGAGCACGCGCTTGTGCAATTCCTGCACTCGCCCGACGCGGTTTGAATAACTGTCGAAGTTGCGCAAGGTGCCGCCGGGCACGCAGCCCTGTTCGAGGTAGTACTCAATGCTCGAAAGCCGCGGTACCCGGTCATAAAAAACCCGCGCCGTCAGGTGACTGCCGTCGGCCATCTCCACCAGATGCCCGAGCAGCCCGAACCCGGTGACATCGGTCATCGCGGTGACCCCGGCCAGTTTGCCGAAACGGCTGCCGGGCTTGTTCAGCGTACACATCCAGTCCCGGGCCACGCCGATGTCGTCGGGGCGCAGCTTGCCCTTCTTCTCGGCGGTGGTGAGGATGCCGATGCCCAACGGTTTGGTCAGGTACAGCAGGCAACCGGCGGTGGCCGTGTCGTTTCGTTTCATGAAGCGCTTTTCCACCAGTCCCGTGACGGCCAGACCGAAGATCGGCTCCGGCGCATCGATCGAATGCCCGCCGGCCAGCGGAATCCCCGCCGCATCGCACACCGCGCGCCCGCCACGAATCACCTCCCGAGCGACTTCCGGCGCCAGCAAGTTGACCGGCCAGCCGAGAATCGCAATCGCCATCAACGGATCGCCGCCCATGGCGTAGATGTCGCTGATGGCATTGGTGGCGGCGATGCGGCCGAAGTCGAACGGGTCGTCGACGATCGGCATGAAGAAATCCGTGGTCGAGACCACCCCGCGCTCGGCATCGATTTCATACACCGCCGCATCATCGCGCGACGCGTTGCCGACCCACAGTTTCGGATCGAGGTTCTGCGCCCCGCTGCCGGCCAGAATCACCTCCAGCACCTTGGGCGAAATCTTGCAGCCACAACCGGCGCCGTGGCTGTATTGGGTCAGACGGATGGGCTCGGTCATGGGGGCAGTCTCCGGGAGGCAGTGGAAGGGATTTTAGCAGAGGGGTCGGCAGGCAAAAAAAAGCCGCCCTTGCGGGCGGCTGAAGTGCTTCGCTCCTGAATCAGAACCCAAGGCTGAAGCTGATAGTCATCGCATGGTCGTTGCTCTCGTTCGACAGCTGCCCCGAGTAACCGATACCGAGTTTGCCGGTCGGGCTGATCTGGAAGTCCACGCCCGCTTCGACCACTGCGCTGTCCTTGGCAATCGGTACGCCCTGGGTGTTGAACGAGGCGCCGCCGTCGATGAAGGTCAGGTCGGCGTCGGGTTTGGTGTCACCGAAGGCATGACGCCAGCCGAGGGCTGCGCGCGGGGTGAATTGCCCGCCGTTGGCCAGGGTGATGACCTTGCCGGCGCGCACGCCCAGGGTCGAGAAGGTGATGTCCTGATCGGACTCGGCGCGCAGGCGCCCCACCCCACCTTTCTCCTTGGCCTTGTCGCTGTCGTAGTTGACGTACGCCAAACCGGCGAACGGTTCCAGAGCGATCCCGGCCGCTTCGATGGCATAGCCGACTTCACCGAACACCTGGGCGCTGCGGGCGTCGTAATTGGCCTTCAATCGGTCGTTGTAGGCGCCGACGCTGACGTCGCGTTTGGTCTCGATGTCGTGCCAGCTGTACGCCGCACCGAGGCGCACTGCCAACGCATCGAATTGCGAGTTGAGGTACGCCGCCAGGTGGTAGCTCTCGACCGTGGCATCCGAGCGACGATCATGGGCATCCAGATCGCTGCGGGTATAGCCGGCGGCCATGCCGACGCGCCATTGGTCGTCGATCTGCTTGTCGGTGCCGAGCATGAAACCGCTCAGGTTGCGATCCAGTTTCGCACTGTTGCTGTCGCCATCCGACTCGCCCCAGGCGCCGAGTGCGCGGGCCCAACCGACCATTTCGCCGTGGCAGCCGTTGCTGCTCAGTTGATTGTCGCTCGGGGCCAGGGCGCGGCGTGGATCGTCCGGCGCGCTGCACGACGGCTGGCGCATACGGTCGTTGACCGCGTCGCGCACGTAGCGCGAATCCTCGAGGATTGCGCTGGCGGTGCTGGCATGGATTTCCCCCGACAGGCTGTCGAAGGCGTTCCGTGCATCGGCCACGCTGAGGTTGACGATTTCATTTTGCAACACCGCACCGGCTGCGCCATTGCGCATCAACGCCGAAGCGGTGTTGCCCTGGTTGCCAGTGGCGGCGACGTCGACGAACGAATTGCCGTTGCGGCTGACGACCAGATTCACCGCGTTGGCATCGTAGGCCAGCGTCGTATTCAGGAACGCGTATTGCGGCAGATCAGCGGCGCTGAAGGTGCCAGTTACCCCGCCGCCAGCGGTAATCAACGAATACACGGCGTTACCGGTAAACGGCGCAAGGCTGTTGACCAGCAGGCCACCACCAAGAGTCGCCGTGCCACCGACGGCCAGCGGCGTCGCCGTTGGCGAACTGACGGTCAGGGCCAGCAGACCGTCGGCGGCGTTGGTCAGGTTACCGGTTACGCTCAGCGTACCGGCCTCGGCACCGGAAGAAACCACCCCGTGGTTGACCACTGAACCGACGCTGCCATTACCGCTCAAGCCCGCGCCATTGGCCACCGTAACCTGCCCGCCCAGGGAAGCCCTCGCCGCAGGACTGCCGACCTGCAGCACGCCCTGATCCACTGACACCGTGCCGCTGAACGGATGATTACCGGTCAACAACAACGTCCCGCTGCCACGTTTGGCCAATGCCCCTAGGCCGCTGAGTGTCCCGTTGAACTGGCCATTGGCGTTTTGCTGGAACACCAGCGATGCGTTGTTGAGGATGTTGCCCTGCAGGCTGGTGGTGTTGCCGATCAACGTACCGCCGCTGACCGTGGTTCCCCCGCTGTAAGTATTGGCGCCACTGAGGATCAGGGTGCCGGAATCGAGCTTCTCGATCCCGCCGCTGCCAATCAGCGGTACGGAAATTTCCGCGCTCGCCCCGGCATTGACCCGCACCGGAGCAAGACTGCCGCCAGGCCCGTTGACCGGCGTCAGCGTGCCGCCGGCGCCCGGAATCAGGCTGTAACCGTTGGTGAGGAACTGCAACCCGGTGAAGTTCTGGTTGCCTTGTACGGTGACCGTGCCGGCCTGTCCTCCGAACACTGCGAACTGACCGCTGGAGGCCTGCGCCTGAGTCCCGGTCGGATCGGTCCAGTTGGTGCCCGGCCCCCACACGCCGCTGCCACCACCGATGCTGCCGTCCGGATTGGTCTTGCCGCCGTTCCAGAACTGCACTTCATTCGGCGCGTTCTGCACCAGCAGGTTGACCTGATTGGCCAGTGCGGTCTGCAGGGTCAGGTTGGCCAGCGGCACCGGCAGGCTACCGTAGACCAGACCGTTGTTGGTCAGGCTGCCGCCGTAGCTGAACAGTTGATAGACCCCGGTGCCGAAGCCGCCGGCATTGCTGATGTTCAGCGTGCCGTCGAGGGTCAGGTTGCCGGCGACGTTGACCACCGTTGTAGAGCTGGCGGCCGAGCCGAGGGAGAAGTCCAGGTTGGTGCCCGAAGACAACGCCAGCGAACCGACCGACAACGGCGTTGCACTGCCGCCACCGGTCAGCGTGGCACCGTTGGCCAGTTGCACGGCGCCGGCGAACACGCCGCTGCCGCCGATTTTCGCCCCACTGGCGACGTTGACGTTGGCACTGTTGAGCACACCGTTGACGTTCAGCGAGCCGGCCTGCACCGCGGTGTTGCCGGTGAAGGTGTTGTTGCCGGTCAGCAGCAAAGCGCCGGTGCCGGTTTTGTTCAAAGTACCGGCGCCGGTCAGATTGCCGGTGTAGCTGCCGTCGCTGTTCTGCTCGAAGGTCAGCGTCGCGTTGTTGGCGATGGCGCCTTGCAGGCTGCTGGTGTCGCCACGGGTACTGCCGCCGTTCAGCGTCGTACCGCCGCTGTAGGTGTTGGCGCCGCTGAGCACGAGGTCGCCACCGCCGTTTTTCACCAGACTGCCGCTGCCGGTGATTGCACCAATCAGGGTGGCGTTCTGGTTGCCGGCCAGGGTCAGTTGCGCACCCAGGTTGATGGCGTTGGCCAGTTGCAGCGCGCTGGTGCTATCCAGGGTGCCGTTACCCAGCACGCTGAGGGCGCCGCTGCTGATCGCGCTGTTGTTGCCGAGGATCAGCGAACCGCCGGACAGTTGAGTACCGCCGCTATAAGTGTTGCTGCCGTTGAGAGTCAGGCTCGATGCGCCGGTCTTGATCAGACTGCCGCTGCCGCTGACCACACCGTCGAGGGTCAATGCGTTGGCGCCGGCGACGGTGAGTCCGCCGTTGAGCACCACGGCGTTGGCCAGACTGACCGCTGCGTTGCTGTCCAGCGCCGTGCCGTTGGCGGCGGTCAATACGCCGGTGCCGAGGGCCGCGTTGTTGCCGACCACGATTTTGCCGCCATTGAGCGCGGTGCCGCCGGTGTAGCCGTTGGCGGCGTTCAGCACCAGGGTGCCGGTGTCGTATTTGCCCAGCGTGCCGGCTCCATTGAGCGCCACGCCCACAGTGGCGGTGACGTTCGGATCGACCCGTACGGTCGCGTTGCCCAACGAACCGTTGACCAGATTCAACGAACCGGCCGTGCCGTTCTGCAGGCTGTAGCCATCGGTGACGAACTGCATGCCGGTGATGGTTTGCGCGCCGTTCACGGTCACGGTACCCGCCGTGCCCTGGAATACCGCGAAGTTGTTGGTCCAGGCCTGATTGGTGGTGCCGTTGACGTCGGTCCAGTTGGTGGTGCCGGTGCCCCAGGTGCCGCTGCCGCCATCCACCGAACCGTTGGCGACGAGCTGGTTGCCGTCCCAGAACTGCACGGTGACGCCCGGTGCGGTGACCAGCAGGTTGATCTGGTTGGCCAGTGCGGTTTGCAGGGTCAGGTCGCCCGGGTTGACGCTGCCCGGCACGGTGCCGATCAGCATGCCGTTGTCGGTCAGGCCACCGGTGTAGTTGATCAACCGGTACACGCCGCTGCCGAAACCGCCGATGTCGCTGACGTTGAGGGTGCCGTCGAGGGTCAGGTTGCCGCCGACGTTGACCAGTGCGTTGCCGCCACCGGAGACCGGTGTACCGAGGCCGACATCGAAGTTGGAGTTGCCGTTGAACACCAGCGAATTCACCGAAAGCGTGCTACCGGTGGCGCCGGTCAGATGACCGCCGTCCGCCACGGTCACGGCCCCGCCGAGCGAGCCGCCGCCGGTCAGGGTGCCGCCGCTGTTGACCAGCACACTGGCGCTGTCCAGCGAGCCGCTGACGTTCAAGGTGCCGGCGTTGACCGTGGTGTTGCCGGTCAGGCTGTTGAGGCCGGTCAGAGTCAGCGTACCGGTGCCGAGTTTGCTCAACTCGCCGGTGCCGGTGAGCACACCGCCGAAAATGCTGCTGGCGTTGTTGCCGCCGATGCTCAGCGTGTTGCCGCCGCCGATCAGTGCAGTGCCGCTGCCGGTCAGGCTGGCGAGGCTGCCGGAACCGCCGAGGTTGAGGGTCGCCGCAGCGCCGAGATTGATTCCGGCATTGCTGCCCAGTGCCGAGTTGCCCAGGGTGGTCAGGCTGCCGGATTGCACGTCGAAGGTGCCGCTGAAGGTATTGTTGCCGGACAGCGTCAGGTCGGCCAGACCGTTCTTGGTCAGGGTGCCGGCCCCGGCGATCACGCCGCCGAGCGTCAGGTTGTTGTTACCGGCCACGCTCAGGTTGGCATTGACGTTGACGTCGTTGGCCAGCACCAGCGGCGCAGTGGTATCGAGGGTAGCAGCGCCCGCCACGGTTACCGCGCCGGAGCCCAGACCCGCCGAGGTGCCGAGGGTCACGGTGCCGGCGTTCAGCGTGGTACCGCCGCTGTAGGTGTTGATGCCGTTGAGGGTCAGGTTGGAGGCGCCGTTCTTGATCAGACCGCCGGTGCCGCTGACCACGCCGCTGAGTGCCACATCGCTGTTGCCGGTGTTGGTCAGGTTGGCGTTGAGCACCACGTTGTTGCCCAGCGACACCGAAGTGTTGCTGTCCAGCGCTGAGGCGCCGGCCACGGTCAGGTTGCCCAGACCGAGAGCGCCGTTGCTGCCGGCGGTCAGGGTGCCGGCGTTGAGGGTGATGCCGCCGAGGAAGTTGTTGGCCCCGCTCAGGATCAGGTTGGCCGCGCCGTTCTTGGTCAGGCTGCCGGCGCCGTTGATCGCGCCGCTGAGGGTCAGATCGTTGCTGCCGACGATGCCGAGGTTGCCCGCCAGGTTGATCGCATTACCCGCCGTGAAAGCGCCGCTGACATCCAGAGTGGTGCCGTTGGCCGCGTTCAGGGTGGCCGAACCCAGTGCGCTGTTCGACGCCAGAATCAGACCGCCCGCGTTCAATGCCACCGGCCCGAGGAAGGCGTTGTTGCCGCCAAGGGTCAGGCTGGCCGAACCGTTCTTGATCAAGCCGCCGGTGCCGGAAATGACACCGTTGAGGGTCAGCGCATTGCTGCCGAGTATCGTCAGGTTGCCGTTCAGCGTGGCCGCGTTGGCCAGGGTCACGGCGGTGTTGCTGTCCAGTTGCGTGCCGGCATTGGCGATCAGCGCGCCAGTGCCCAAGGCGGTGTTGCTGCCGACCACCAGGGTGCCGCCGTCCAGTTGCGTGCCGCCGCTGTAGCTGTTGGCACCGTTGAGCACCAGGGTGCCCGCGTCGAGTTTGTTGAGGATGCCGCTGCCGTCGATGTTCACGCCGACCGTGGCGGTCACGCCCGGATCAACCCGCATCGCCGTGGTGCCGCCGGTGCCGTTGACGGCGGTCAGCAGTCCCGAAGTGCCGTTGACCACGTTGTAGCCATCGGTGAGGAACTGCATGCCAGTGAACAGTTGCGTGCCGTTGACCGCTACCGTGCCGGCCGTGCCCTGGAATACCGCGAAGTCGCCGGCCCAGGTCTGGTTCACCGTGCCGCTGGAATTGGTCCAGTTGGTGCCGCCTGCAGTCCATGTGCCGGTGCCGCCATCCACGGTGCCGTTGGCGATCGTCTGGCTGCCGTCCCAGAAACGCAGGTTGGTGTTCGGCGCCGACACCACCAGGTTGATCTGAGTGCCAAGGGTCTGCACGAGGATGTCGCCGAGGCCATAACCCACCGGCACTCCGGCCACGGTCAGGCCGTTGTCGGTCAGCGCGCCGATGTAGTTGAACAAGCGGTAGACACCGACGCCGAAACCGCCGGCATCGGTGACGTTGAGGTTACCGTCGAGGGTCAGGTTGCCGCCGATGTCCATCAGCGACGTGGTCGATGGCGTCGCGAGGTTCGCATCGATATTGCTGTTGGCGGCCAGAACCAGTGACGCTGCAGACAGGGTGGTGCCCGACGACAACGCCAGGTGGCCGCCGTCGTTGACGTTGAGGGCTCCGAGAATCGAACCGCTGCCGGTCACGGTCGCGCCGGTATTGACGTTGACCTGGGCACTCGCCAGCGAACCGCTGAGATTCAAGGTGCCGCCGTTGACCGCGGTGTTGCCGATGATGCCGTTGATCCCGGTCAGGTTCAGGGTGCCGGTGCCGACCTTGGTCAGGCCGCCGTTGCCGCTGAGGTCGCCGTCGAAGGTGCTGGTGCTGCTGACTCCGCCCACGGTCAATGTGTTGCCGCCGCCGATCTGCACGCTGCCGCTACCGCTCAGGCCATTGAGGCTGGCGTTGCTGCCCAGATTGAGACTGGCACCGGCGCTGATGTCGGCGCCGGAGGTATTGCCCAGCGCCCCGCTGCTCACGGTGGTGACGCTGCCCGCGGCAATGTTCAGCGCACCGGTGAAGGTGTTGTTGCCGCTGAGGGTCAGGTCGTCCAGGCCGGTCTTGGTCAGGCTGCCGGCGCCGTCGATCACGCCGCTGAGGGTCAGGCCGTTGTTGCCGGCCAGGGTCAGCCCGGCATCGAGGGTGATGTTGTTGCCGAGGGTGAAAGCGGTGCTGTTGTCCAGCGTCGCGGCGCCACCGACGGTGAGCGTGCCGCTGCCCAATGCGCCGGGCGCGCCGAGGGTCAGGGTGCCGGCGTTGAGGGTGGTGCCGCCGCTGAAGGTGTTGGTGCCATTGACGGTCAGGTTGGCGCTGCCGTTCTTGACCAGTTGGCCGGTGCCACTGAGCACGCCGCCGAGGGTCAGGTTCTGCGAGCCGCCGACGCTCAGCGCCGCATTGAGCACGACCGCGTTGGCCAGGCTGACCAGCGGCGAACTGCTGTCGAGGGTTGCTGCCCCGCCGACGGTCAAGGCGCCGGTGCCGAGCGCCGAACTGTTGCCAACGGTCAGGGTACCGGCGTTCAGGGTGGTGCCGCCGACGTAGGTGTTGGTGCCATTGAGGTTCAGATTGGCCGCACCGTCTTTCACCAGGCTGCCGGCACCGGCGACGGTGCCGGTGAGGGTCAGGTCCGCGCTGCCGCCGACATTGAGCGCGCCTGCGAGGTTGATCTGATTGCCCAGAGTGACGGCGGTATTGGTATCCAGCGTGGTGCCGGCCGCCGCGTTCAATGCGCCGCTGCCGATTGCGGTATTGCTGCCGACAATCAGCTTGCCGACGTTGAGTGCGGTGTTGCCGAAATAGGTATTGGCGCCGTTGAGGATCAGATCGGCGGGGCCGCTTTTGGTCAGACCACCGACACCCGAGACCACGCCCGCGAGGGTCAGCGCGTTGCTACCGCCGAGGGTCACGTTACCGCCGAGGTTTACGTTATTCGCCAGACTCGTCGCGGTGCTGGCATCCAGCGTGGTGCCATTGGCGGCGTTGAGTACGCCAGTGCCGAGGGCGGTGTTGGAGCCGACGAGCAGAGTCCCGGCGTTCAGCGACGTAGCACCGGTGTAGGTGTTGTTGCCGGTCAGGGTCAGGGTTGAAGCACCGGTCTTGATCAGGTTGCTGGCGCCGCTGATCACACCGCCGAGGGTCAGCGGGTTGGCGCCGCCGGTAGTGAGGTTGGCGTTCAGCGCAATGGCGTTGTTCAGCGTCACGTTGGCGCTGCTGTTGAGCGTGCCGCCCGACCCGCCCACGGTCAGCGTGCCGGTGCCGAGCGCCGCGCCGTTGCCGACGGTCAAGCTTCCGGCGTTGAGTGCGGTGCCGCCGGTGAAGGTGTTGGCGCCGTTGAGGGTCAGGTTGGCCGTGCCGTTCTTGATCAATTGACTGGCGCCGCTGATCACCCCGCCAAGGGTCAGTGCATTGCTGCCGCCGATCCCCAGATTGCTGTTGAGAATGACGTTGTTGTTCAGCGTCACCGCGGTATTGCTGTCGAGGGTCGCCGCGCCGCCGACAGTGATATTGCCACTGCCCAGCGCAGCGTTGGCACCCGCTGTGATGGTGCCCGCGTTCAATGCAATAGCACCGAGAAACGTGTTGGTGCCGTTGAGAATCAGGTTCGCCGCGCCGTTCTTGGTCAGCCCGCCGCTGCCGCTGACGACGCCATCGAGGGTCAGATTGGCATTGCCGGCGATATTCAGGTTGCCGCCGAGGGCGACCGCGTTGCTCAACGCCACGCTGGTACTGGCGTCGAGGGTGGTGCCCGCCGCCGTGGTCAGTGCGCCGGTGCCGAGCGCGGTGTTGGAACCGATGATCAGCGTCCCGTTGTTCAGCGCTGTACCGCCGGAGAAGGTGTTGTTGCCGCTGAGGGTCAGATTCGCGGTGCCGCCCTTGATCAGATTGCCGGCGCCGCTGATGACCCCGCTCAAGCCCAGTGCCTGAGTACCGCCGATGGTCAGATCCGCCGCCAGCGCCACCGCGTTGGCCAGGGTCACGGCGGTGGTCGCATCCAGCGTGGTGCCGGCCGCCGCGTTCAACGCGCCCGTGCCGAGGGCGGTGTTGCTGCCGACGAGCAAGCTGCCGCCGTTGAGAGCGGTGCTGCCGCTGTTGGTGTTGTTGCCGGTCAGGGTCAGACTGGCGCTGCCGCTCTTGGTGATCGAGCCGGTGCCGGACACGATGCCGGCCAGGGTCAGGGCATTGCTGCCGAGCACATTCAACGTACCGGTGATGCCGACGTTGTTGGCCAAGGTCACGTTGCCGGTGCTGTCGAGACTGGTGCCGTTGCTGGTGTTGAGGACCCCGGTGCCCAATGCGTTGTTGTTGCCGACGCGCAAGGTCCCGGCGCTGAGGCTGGTGATCCCGGTGTAGGTGTTGATGCCGTTGAGGGTCAGGCTGCCGCTGCCGGTTTTGGTCAGGTTGGCGGCGCCGCTGATCACCCCGCCCAGGGTCAGCGCACCGGTGCCGGTCGCGGTCAGGGTGCTGTTGAGCGTGATCGCGTTCGCCAGCGAAATCGGCGTCGTTGCCGAGATGCTCGAAGCGCCGCCGACCGTAATGCCGCCAGTGCTGAATGCCGAGTTATTACCCACTAGCACTGTGCCGCCGTTGAGCACAGTGTTGCCGGTGTAAGTGTTGATGCCGTTGAGGTTGATCTGGCCGCTGCCGATCTTGGTCAGACCGCCGGTGCCGGAAATCACCCCGTTGAGGGTCATGCCGTTGATGCCCTGCAGGGTCAGACCGCTCGCGCCCAGGTTGATCTGGTTGCCCAGCGTCAAACCGGCATTGCTGGCCTGAAGGATCCCGCCGTTGGACGTCAGCACACCGCTGCCGAACGCCGCGTTGTCGTTGAACTGCGCGACACCGCCATTGAGTGTGGTCGCCCCGCTGACCAACGGCCCCTGCAAGGTCCAGGTGCCGCTGTTGAGGGTCAGGTTGTTGAAGTTGACATAGGTCGCGCTGGACGCAGTGCCGGTCCCGGTGACGCCACCACCGACGCCGATCGGGTTTTGCAGGATCAGCGTGTTGGTGCCCCCCGCGCCGCCATCGATGGTGCCGGTCGGGGCGAAAGTCAGGTTGATGCCGATCAGGCCACCGAGGCCGACGGACACTTGCACGCCGTCACCGACGTTAACGCTGGAACCGGTGATCGCGTAGAAGGTGTTGGTGCTGCCCGCCCCCATCGACACGCCGCCGGTGATGTTACCGGCGTTGGTGAAGGTGTTGCCCGCCACCGACGTCTCGAACGCGACCCGGCCGTTGATCGTACCGCTCGCGCTGTTGGTCATGTTGACTTGCGAGCCGCCATACACCCCGACCACCGGGGTATCGGCCAGGGTGATGCCGCCGACCGACAGCCCGGTGGAGGTAATCGTGCCGTCGTTGGTGATGGTCGTGGTGCCCGACACCGAGTTGTTCACACCAATCCCCAGACCGTCGATGCTGGTCAGGTTAAGGCCGAGCAACATGCCGGTGCCGCGAATGAGCCCGGTGGTGTTGTTGACGATGCTCACCGTGCTGGTTGCACCGGTGCCGATGAACGCACCGCCACTGAGGATCGACACCAGGCCGAGCAAGGCCGGGTCGAGGGTGCCGGAGTTGTTGAGGTTGATGTTGGCCCCGGTCAGGTTGATCACCTTGCCGCCCAGCGTCGCGTTCATCTGCGCGCCGTTGGTGACGTTGACCGTCAGGCCGCTGGTGGCGCTGCTGTAATCATTGAGAAACAGCGGCAGGGTCGGGACGCCCGAACAGGTAATCGTGGAACCCGCCGCCGAACAGGTGGCGAACGCCTGCTCGCTGACACCACCGAACAGCAGCCCGGCGACGCTCAGATGCACAGCAAGGGACAGAGGGGAAAAACGCGAGACGAGGGCAACACCAAACCTTGCTTCCACGGGCTACTCCTTGCGTGGCCAATTTCGTCCTTGAAGGCGTGCGAATGCAGCAAGACCCAGCACGCATCAAGCGTATGACGGTCATCAGATAAACCGTCGCTTTCCAGACACACGCTAGTTGATGCCCTTCGATGGGGCACCGGTTAAATAGTGTTAATACTTTTGTGCGATAAGGCCCTGCGTCGATACTTCCGGCCGTTCTGAGCAAGGTGATGAGGGTTTTCGCAGGCCCTTTTCAGGAGCTGACCGAGTCGCCAGGTAAACCCGCGAATCGATCGATTTTTCAGCGACTTGAGAAACTGGTACGGCTTGTGCAAACGTTTGCTAGTCGCTATTGACTGCGTTTTCGTTACAAAACCGTACAGGGCCCATCATTTCGGGCCTTGATCTGCAAAAAGGACTTTGAATGTACGTTTCTTCCTGCCACCGCCGTCGCGGTGCACGCACCTTTGCTGTTTCCCTGCTACTGGCCGGCGTTACTGGAGTTCTCAGTCACACCGCATTGGCGCAACCTGCCCTGCCCGAGGAATCCGCCCAGGGTGAAGCCCTCAGCCCCGAAGCCAGCCCGCCGAAAAAAGGCGCGTACCTGTCGGACTGGTACAACCAGGATCTGATGCTGATCGGCAGCAAGGACATCAGTTTCGGTCCGCAACCGGCCGACGACATCTACCTCGAATACGAGTACTTCGGGCGCAAGGGTCCGTTCGAGCTGTACGGCTACATCGACATTCCGAAGATCTTCAACATCGGCAACAGCCACGACAAAGGCGTGTGGGACCATGGCTCGCCGGTGTTCATGGAGCACGAACCGCGCATCTCCATCGACTACCTCGCCGGGCGCAGCCTGGCCATCGGGCCGTTCAAGGAATGGTACGTGGCGTTCGACTGGATCTACGATCACGGCAGCCGCAAAGAGAACCGCGCCAACACGCTGTACAGCGGCTTGGGCACCGACATCGACACCCATTCAAGGGTCAATCTGTCGGCCAACCTGTACGGACGCTACCAGTGGGAAAACTACGGGGCCAGCAACGAGTATTCGTGGGACGGCTACCGCGCGCAGCTCAAGTACATCGTGCCGATCGACAAATTCAGCAATGGCGCCTCGCTGACCTACATCGGCTTCACCAACTTCGATTTCGGCTCGGACCTGCACAAGGACAACCCGGCGCGCACTGCCAATGCCACGGTGGCGACCAACGTCTTGCTGTACTCGTTCACACACCTGCGTTTCACCCTGGTCGGCCGTTATTTCCACAACGGCGGCAACTGGGAGGACGGCAGCGAGCTGAACTTCGGCGACGGCAACTTTCGCGCGCGCTCAAACGGCTGGGGTTACTACGCCGGCGTCGGTTATCAATTCTGAATCAAGGAGCAACCATGAAAGCAATGACGCGTGTATCACTGGCCGCTGCCGCCCTGCTCTCTTCCACCGCATGGGCGGCCGAGGCACCGATTCAGCCGAAAGTGGTGCTGATCACCATGTTCGCCCCGGAGGCACAGCACTGGATCGATCGCCTCGAGCTCACACAGGAAATCCGCGTGCCGGGCCTGTCGGCCGAATACCCGACCATCCGCTGCAACACGCAGCAAGTGTGCCTGCTGACCACCGGCATGGGCCAGACCAACGCCGCCGCCTCGACCCTGGCACTGGCGCTGTCACCGAAATTCGACCTGCGCAAAAGCTACTTCCTGATCGCCGGGATTGCCGGTATCAGCCCGAAACACGGAACCATCGGCACTGCCGCCTGGGCGCATTACCTGGTCGAGTTCGGCACCCAGTGGGAACTGGATTCCCGCGACGCGCCATCGAGTTGGCCGACCGGATACCTGGGCATCAACACCAAGGGCCCGAACGAAAAACCACCGCTGGACTACAAGACCGAAGTCTTCGAACTCAACCCGAAACTGCAGGCCAAGGCCTACGCCCTGAGCCACAAGGTCGAACTGAGCGAGAGCAAGGAATCGGCGGTGTGGCGCCTGAAATACCCGGCAGCGCCGGCCAATCAGCCGCCGGTGGTCACCCGTTGCGACACGCTGGCGGGCAATACCTGGTTCTCCGGCACGCGTCTGAGCGAACGCGCCGAGGTCTGGACCAAACTGCTGACCGACAACCAGGGTGAATACTGCACCACCCAACAGGAAGACAACTCCACCTACGAAGCCTTGCTGCGCGCCAGCCGCGAGGGCCTGGTGGACGTGCAGCGCCTGGCCGTGGTGCGCGCCGGCTCCGACTTCGACCGTCCGGCGCCCGGCGGCAGCGAAGTGGACAACCTGCTCAAGTATGCCGATCAGGGCGGATTTGTGCCGGCACTGGAAAACCTCTACCGCGCGGGCAATCCGTTGGTGCAGGACATCCTGAAGAACTGGTCGGCGTGGGAGAACGGCGTCCCGCAATCCTGAGACCCAAAAAACCGTGGGAGCGAATTCGCTCCCACAGTTTTGTGATGTCATGAAAAACAGAGACTGTCAGGGGACAAGAATCACTTTGTCGCCACTGCCCTGATTCACATCGGCATACCGCGCCAGCCCTTCGGCCAGCGGCGCTTCCACCAACCCTTGCGGCAGTGGCAGCAGGTCTTCGTCGAAGAACCGGCCAAACTGATCCAGCATCGCCGCGCAGGCTTCAACGCCATACAGCAACGAGTTGATGCCGACCACCGAACCGCCCTTGCGATACAGGGCCAGCGCCGGCAGTTGCACATGCCCGTCAACCGGTGCGGCGATGATCGCGATCCGTCCGAAGGTCGCCAATGCCGCGACCGAGGCCGGCAGCCAGAAACCGGTGGTGTCGAAGATCACATCGGCACCGCCGCGATACACCGCATCGACCTGCGCCCCCAGCTCCTCGGGCTTGTCCAGCTGAATCGTCTGATAACCCTGCGCCTGCAGATCCTTGACTTGCTCCGTCCGCCGCGCCGCCGCCAGCAACTGCGCGCCGCGCACTTTGGCCAGCGCCAGCGCCGCCGTCGCCACCGCCCCGCCGCCGATGACCAGCAGACGGGTTTGCGCACTGACCAGACTGCGCTCGAGCGCATCCCACGCCGTGGTGTAAGGCACCCCGAGGCTGGCGGCCTGAGTGAAACTCAAATGCGAAGGTTTATGCGCCACGCCCTTGGCCGGCAGTTTGACGAACTGCGCGTGGGAGCCATCGGCGAAAAAACCCAGCTCACGCCCGGTGCCCCAGACTTCCTGACCGATCAACGCCTGCGGCCCTTCGACCACCACACCGGCAAAGTCACGACCGGGAATACGCGGCAGCGTGGTGTACGGAAAACGCCCGAGTACGTTCTTCACGTCGCTGGGATTGAGGCCTGCAGCCTTGATCTGCACCAGCACCTCGTCAGCGCCCGGCACCGGCGTCGGCACCTCGACGAAGCGCAGGGACGACAGGTCGCCGGTTTTATCGAATTGCAGTGCTTTCATGGAAATCTCCACCAAAGGAAAAAGACAGGATTCAGGACAGCCAGCCACTGACCAGTTGCCGGCCCATCGGCCACAACTGCTCGCCCGCCAGCATGCCCAGCAGGCCCACCAGCGCGATGGTCGGCGGCGCCGGAGAACGGACATCCAGCGCGCCATACAGCAGGCCGACACCCAGACCGACGCCCAGTGAAATCAGGTAATTCATGGGATCACTCCGCCACACAAAGGGAATGGGCAAAGTCTAGGGAAAGGCGGCGACCGGCATCGGCCAAGGACTTCTGAATTTCTGCCAAATCAACCGGCAAGCGGCCCGCCATCGAATTGCGAAGGGGCGACACCCAGCTCGCGGCGGAACATGTCGCTGAAACTGCTCGGCGAATAACCCAGCTCACGGGCAATCGCGCTGACCGGCACGCCCTGGATCAACTCCGCCACCGCCGTCGCCAGTTGCACCTGACGCCGCCACTCGGCGAAGCCCATGCCCAGCCCCTCCTTGAACAACCGCGCCAGGGTGCGCACGCTGGCCCCGGCGTTTTCGGCGTGCTGCTCAAAGGGAACGTCCAGCGAAGGCGCGGCCATCACCGCCTGACACAGACTCATCAACCGCCGGTCGGCATCATCCGGCAACGGGATCTTCAGCTGTGAACGCCTTGCACGTTTCAGCTCCAGCAGCGCCAGCCCGACCAGCGCCTCGTAATACTCGGCATCACCGCTGTCGCCCTGCGCCACCAGACCGACAATCAACTCGCGCAGCAGCCCGCCGACCTCGATCACCTGCACCGTCTCATCCAGCGTCGCCGCCAGCGCCGGGCGCAGGTAGATATTGCGCATCTGCAAATCCGACACCACCCGAATCCCGTGCGGAACCCCCGGCGGCAACCACACCGCCCGCTGCGGCGGCACCACCAGCGCCTCGTGCGGCGTCTCGACCCACATCACCCCGCTCATCGCATACAGCAACTGCCCCCACACATGCTCGTGCGGCTCGATAAACAACCCACGCGGATAGGTGCGCGCCAGCGGCTGCACGGGCACATCGGTATCAGTCAGATCAGGGGGCGCAGCGAGGGCCATGGCGAACATTCATCGGGGTGGGCGAAAGCGCCATGGTAACCAGTCCGACCGGAACCTCGCCATTGATAGATACCGTCTGACAATCCGAGTGAATTTTCCCGCAGCCCAGCGATCCTTCTATTACCACAGGGAGGAAGATGGGCTTTATGAACAACGCAAAACTGTACGTCATCGATTACACCCTTCACGGCGCGCCAAAGTCGTTCATTATCCGCTCGGACAAAATGGACAACACCGAGGCGTGGCACTGGGCAAGCTGCGACGCCGGGGTCGGCCGCATCCCGCGTTTCGGCCGGGAGAAAGTGCAAAAGACCAGCAAGCCGATGGCCGAAAAATTCGGCGTGGAAAACGTCACATGGCGACCGGCAAGCTAAGCTTGCGCGCGGTGGGGACACTTTCGGGGGAACACACATGACAACCATCAACAGCCCGGCGCACCTGGACTACGGCCTGGACACCCTGTTCGGCCGCATCACCAAAAGCGTTGACTGCCCGGTTGGCCTGGAACCGGTCGAAAACGACCCCTACCGCTTCGCCCTGCGCGTACCGGCCCCCTTGCCGGAAGACCTTGAAAAGGCCAAGACCATCGTCGTCAACGTCGAAGGCCGCCGCCTGCATGGCAACGTCCGCCACACCGAACGCCTGGACGACGACAGCCTGAAACTGGAAGTGGAGCCTGATTAGGCTCCACCTTTTCAATACCCGAGATTACTCGGGATGCGCACACTGACACCCCTTGCCCGAACACTCCTCACCACTCTTGTGATGATGCGCACAGGCCTCACAGCAATAATGCTTACCGTGCGCCACATAAGAATGCTCACCCTCCTTGATCGTGCAACGACATCCCGGACAATCGCATTTTCTATCTGCCATGAAACAGACTCCTCTGGTGGTGGTTGTCTGAGGCCGAAAGAACAGCCGTGCTACCAGTGTAGAACGTGAAAACCACCTAACCTCCCAACCCACACCACCCACCACGATGAGCGTTAGCTCGAGTAAAGCTTTTGATCGCAAGGCCCGTCGGCAGGCTGAGTGGAGGGATTGATCCGGGGGTGGGAGCGCAGCGACCGTGCGGCGCAGCCGCATGCATCGAGAGGAGGTGCAGCGAAGCAAGCCGTAGGCGATGCCCCCGGATCAATCCCGGAGCGAAGGAACCCGAGCCACAGCGAGGGCCGTACGTCAGGGTAAAGCCTTTTGGGTTACCTTTTCGGCGTTTGGAAAAGGTGACTCGCCGTAAGGGCGAAACCGCCAGCCGCAACCCCCGAAGAAACGGATATACACGCAAAACGAACAAGAGCCTGGTCGGCCCAAAGGCCGCCAAGTTCAAACGGCCTGACGCACGCTACTGCGATACATGAACACCAACGCCAGCCCCAAACAAACCATCGCCAAAACCCGACTCGAAGACAACTCAATAGCGGGATTCCCCAACCAGCCAAAATTATCAATCAACATCCCCATCCCCAACTGCCCGACAATCACCGCCACCGTCGCCACAGCCGTCCCCACCCGAGGCACCGCCCCCACCATCACCATCATATAAACAACCCCAAACAGCGCCCCACTCAACTGCCACTTCGGCACATCCAGCAGGCTGACCGCATGGGCCGGTTCGAAAAACAGAATCAGCAGCCCTGTACTCACCGCGCCAACCACGAAAGTCAGGAGGCTACTGCGCAACACACCAACGGTTTCCCCAAGACGCCCATTGATCGCCGCCTGCACACTCAACACCGCACCGGCCAAAACCACCACTGCCAACAAAATAACCAGACTCATCACTCACCCCCGCGCAATCAAAACCAAAGCCGCCACAATCAACCCCAACGCCAGCCACCGCTCAGCATTGACCTTCTTGCGCGTGGCCCCAAACCACCCGAAATGGTCAATCAGCACACTCTTGCCAACCTGCCCCGACAAAATCGCAATCATCGTCATCGCAATCCCGATATGCGGCGTCGCCAGCGTCAACACCACCACATACATCGGCCCCAGAAACCCGCCGATCAACTGCCAGCGCGGCAGATCCGTCAGCTCCGGCCCCTTCTGTGGCCCCGCAAACAGCAACAGCAAAAACAGAATCGCCGAGCCCACCCCGAAAATGCTCAAGGTCGCCCACAAATGCCCGACCTGCTCACCCAACGGCCCCAGCAACCCGGCCTCCACCGACAACCCCATGCCGGCCAGAATCACCAGCGGCAACAGCAACAAACGCAAACCCGGCCGGGCGACCGGGGCCGGCGCGGCACTCACTTCATCAAACGACTGCATCCAAAAAACCTCTGAAGGAAACGATGGCGCGGATTATCGGCTGGCGCAGCTGTGCGATAAATGGGAGCATCCTGACAACACTTTTGCGCAACTCGCACAGCAGGACAAACGATGCACGGGCTCAACGAACTGGGATTCAAGGCGCTAAGGCTGTTTGTGGCGGTGCTCGACCACGGCAGTTTTTCCGAAGTCGCCCGCCGCGAGGGCGTGGCGCCCTCCTCGATTTCCCGGCAGATCCAGTTGATGGAGCAAGCGCTGAATCAGCAATTGCTCTACCGCCACACCCGCGCGGTCACACCGACCGAGGCCGGGCGCATGCTCGGCCACCACGCGCGGCTGGTGCTGGTGCAACTGGAAGAAGCCGAACAGGCGTTGCAGGAACAGCAAAGCGAACCGACCGGTCTGGTGCGGATAAACGCCCCGGTGGTGTTCGGCCAGCGCCACCTGACGCCATGGCTGGGCCGTTTGTGCGAGCGCTATCCGAAGCTGCAACTGGATATCCAGCAGACCGACCACTACATCGATCCGCTGCAGGAAGGCGCCGACCTGCTGTTTCGCATCGGCCCGCTGCACGACTCAAGCATGCAGGCGCGGATCCTCGCGCCGCACCGCTTTCAAGTCGCGGCCAGCCCGGCGTATCTCAAGCGCTATGGCACGCCACAGCATCCCGACGATCTCGCCCGCCACCAGTGTCTGGCCTACAAGGGTGCGACCGGCCAGCAACGCTGGTTCTTCCGTCAGGATCAGGGCGAGTGGACGCCGTATGCAGTCAAGGGCGCGATCACCGGCAACCACGCGGACACGTTGACTCAGGCCGCTGTGCAAGGGCTGGGGCTGGTGATGTTTCCGTCATGGCTGATCGGCGAGGCGGTGCGTGAGGGCACGCTGGTGCCGGTGCTGGGGGAGTATCAGGTGTCGAACAGCGTGGAGCCGCAGCAGATTGCGGTGCTGTGGCCGGGGAGCCGGCGGTTGTCGGTGAAGGTGCGGACGGTGATTGATTTCTTCATTGAGTGTTTTGGCGAGGTTCCTTATTGGGATCGTCCCTGAAGATCAAAAGCCCCCTCACCCTAGCCCTCTCCCGGAGGGAGAGGGAACCGAACGGGGGATATTCGAGAGATACGCCGACATGAGCGATCGGCTGTGAATCCATAATCGACACGATTTTTCAGGTCGATGTATGACGCAAGACACTGCGGTCAGTCCCCTCTCCCTCCGGGAGAGGGTTAGGGTGAGGGGGCCTTTGGGGGTCAGATACGGAACTGGCCGACCAGTTTGCCCAATCGCTGCCCCAACTCCGCGAGACTGCGCGATGTCTGCGCCCCCAACTGTGTCTCATCCGCCACGTTATCCACCGCCACCGCAATCTGATGCACGCTGCGGTTGATCTCTTCCGCCACCGCCGTCTGCTCTTCAGCGGCACTGGCAATCTGCGCGTTCATCGAGTTGATGGTCGCAATCAGATCCGCCATCGCATCCAGCGAAGCCCCCGCCTGATTGGCCTGGGCCGACGTGCCGTCACCCGCCTCGCTGGAACGGCGCATCGCTTCAACCGCCGACTGCGTCCCCGCCTGCAAGCGATCGATCATCCCCTGAATTTCCTGAGTGCTGATCTGCGTGCGCGAAGCCAGCGCCCGCACTTCATCCGCCACCACCGCAAACCCGCGCCCGGCCTCGCCGGCCCGGGCCGCTTCAATTGCGGCGTTGAGTGCCAGCAGGTTGGTCTGTTCGGCGATCGAGCGGATCACCCCGAGCACGCCGACAATCGACGACACGTCCTGCTGAAGGCTGTCGAGGGACACGCCGCTGCTGCGGATGTCGTCCACCAGCGCATGAATCTGCTTGATGCTGCCGGCGACCACGCGCTTGGCGGTCTGGCCTTCTTCGTCGGTCTGCTGCGCGGCGACGGCGGCGTTCTGCGCGCTCTTGGCGACTTCCTGCGCAGCGGCGGACATTTCGTTGATCGCCGTGGCGACCTGATCGGTTTCGTGGCGCTGACGTTCCATGGCCTGATCAGAGCGCTGGGCCTGATCCGACACCTGCGTCACCAAACCGGTCAGTTGCGAAGTCATTTCGGTGATCTGCCGCACCAGGCCGTGGATCTTGTCGACGAAACGGTTGAACGAGCCGGCCAGTTCGCCGAGTTCGTCCTGGCTGGTGATGGTCAGGCGCCGGGTCAGGTCGCCCTCGCCCGCCGCGATGTCGTCGAGGTTGGCTTTCATCAGGGTCAGCGGTCGCAGAATGGTGTTGGCCAGCAGCATCCCCGCTGCCGCGATCACCAGCAGCACCACCACCGCCACGCCGACGATGCTCAGCACCACGCCCTGCATGCGTTCCTGCACCTTGGCCTCGACCACCGCCACTTGCGCTTCGATGCCATCGAGGTTGACCGACGTACCGACCGCCATGTCCCACTTCGCCAGGTATTCGGTGTAACCGAGTTTCGGCACCAGCACTTGCGCGTTGCCCGGCAGCGGCGAGCTGTATTGCAGGTAGTGAGTGCCGTCCTTCGCGACTTTCACCAGGTCGCGGTTGACGTAGACGCCGTTCGGGTCGCGGTTGTCCTTGAAGCTCTTGCCCACGCCTTCGGGGTCGTTGGCCTTGAACAGGCGCACGGTCTCGGAGTCGTAGCCGAAGAAGTAGCCGTCCTTGCCGTACTTGATGCTCGACAGCAGCTTGATCACCTGCGCCCGCGCATCGGCGTCACCGGGAGCGGCGGCGTCGTACAACGGTTTGATGGTGGTCATGGCCACGGCGACGTAACTGGCCAGCGTGGCTTTGGCGTCACCGAGCAGGCGTTCGCGGGTCTGCTGGACTTCATTGCGCGCCTGTTCCTGAAGGATGAACAGCGTGGTCAGGCTGATCACCAGCGCAAAGAGCAAAACCGGAAGGACGGCAAGGGACAGGACTTTAGCCTTGAGACTCAGGCGCATGGGGGCTCACTCTTTTGGTTTTATTGGCGTGGTTAAAGGCTTTAACGGCACGCGAAACCAAAAGTTGAGCTGCGGCTTGAGATCGACACCTCGACGCCGATCGTTCCCACGCTCTGCGTGGGAATGCAGCCCGGGACGCTCCGCGTCCCAAAGCGTGACGCAGAGCGTCACAAGAGGCGTTCCCACGCAGAGCGTGGGAACGATCACGGGAGTTAAAGGACCATCGCAGCCACCCAGCCAAACGCCAGCAGCGGCAGGTTGTAATGCAGGAAAGTCGGGACCACGGTGTCCCAGATGTGATGGTGCTGGCCGTCGATGTTCAGACCGGAGGTCGGGCCAAGGGTCGAGTCGGACGCGGGCGAACCGGCATCGCCCAAGGCACCGGCCGTGCCGACGATGCAGACAATGGCAATCGGGCTGAAGCCCAGTTGCACGCACAGCGGCACGAAAATCGCCGCCAGAATCGGCACCGTGGAAAACGACGAGCCGATGCCCATGGTCACCAGAAGACCGACCAGCAGCATCAGCAACGCACCGATGCCCTTGCTGTGATTGATCCACGACGCCGAAGACTCGACCAGGGTCTGCACCTCGCCGGTGGCCTTCATCACTTCGGCGAATCCGGAAGCGGCGATCATGATGAAGCCGATCATCGCCATCATCTTCATGCCTTCGGTAAACAGGTCATCCGTCTCGCGCCATTTGACGATGCCCGACGCTGAAAAGATCAGGAAACCGGTCAGCGCCCCGATAATCATCGAATCCAGCAGCAACTGAATAATGAAGGCTGCGGCAATGGCGACTCCGGCGATCAACAGGCTTCGCGGGTTGTACTGCACCGCCACCTGCTCGACCTGCTCGATTTTGCCCAAGTCGTAGACGCGCTTCTTGCGATAGCTGATAAAAGCGATGCCCAGCCCCACCAGCATGCCCAGCGCCGGAATCCCCATGGCATGGGTGACGTTGATACCGCTGATGTCCACGCCACTGCGGGCAACGTTGGCCAGCAGGATCTCGTTGAGGAAAATGTTGCCGAAGCCCACCGGCAGGAACATGTACGGCGTGATCAGGCCGAAGGTCATGACGCAGGCGATCAGGCGTCGGTCCAGTTGCAGCTTGGTCAATACATAGAGAAGCGGCGGCACCAGCAGCGGAATGAACGCGATGTGAATCGGCAGGATGTTCTGCGACGCGATCGCCACCACCCACAGCAGGCCGATCAGCAGCCATTTGACGCTGCCGCCACCGGTCGCATGCTGGCGGTCGACCATCGCCAGGGCCTTGTCGGCCAGCGCGTGGGCCAGGCCGGACTTGGCAATCGCCACGGCGAAAGCGCCGAGCAACGCGTAGGACAACGCCACTGTCGCCCCGCCACCCAGGCCACTGTTGAAAGCCTTGAGCGTGGCGTCGATGCCCAGACCACCGGTCAGGCCACCGACCAGCGCACCGACGATCAACGCGATCACCACATGCACCCGGGACAGGCTGAGGATCAGCATGACGCCGACCGCAGCAATCACTGCATTCATTTCACTACCTCGAAAACACGACGGTAAAGCCATTCACCGCCAGACAGAATGAGTCCGGCCGACAAGCCACGAAGGTCGCCAGCGGATTTGCATAGAGGGTCTTATTAGAAGGGCGCGCACTGTGCCGCAGCGCGGGCGCAGTGTCAAAGCGACGGGTCGCAACACTGTGTAACTTTCCATGATCAATCCGCTGAACAAGGCATATCCGCCACAACATGCGTCAATTCGCCCTATTGCATTGACGCCATAAAGAAAGCCGAAACGCGGCCGTTACAGTGCAAAGTCTCAGATATTTATCGAATAAGGACGTTTCCATGTCACTCAGACAACTTTCCATCCAATGGAAAATCACCCTGCTCGCCGGGCTCTGCCTGGCCGGTATCGTGACCCTGTTGGTGGGTCTTTCGCTGTATCGCATGGAGCACAGTTCCGAACTGGTGAAAGCTTCGAGCATGGAAATGCTCACCGAGTCGGCCCAGGCCCGCATCGAATCCCAGGGCGAAGTTCAGGCAGCGGGCATTCGCCAGCAGTTCATGGACGCCTATCAATATGGCCACGGTTTCTCGCGTCAGGTGCTGTTTCTGCGTGAGCAGGCCGAGAAGCGCTTCCTCGATGCCTTCGACCTGCGCGAGGACATGACCCGTCAGGTGAAATCGGCACTGCAGGCCAACCCGGATCTGCTCGGCCTGTCGCTGGTGTTCGAAGCCAATGCGCTGGACGGCAAGGACGAACTGTTTGCCGGTCAGGCTGAACTGGGCAGCAACGACAAGGGCCGCTTCGCCCTGTACTGGTCGCAGCCGACCCCGGGCAAAGTGACCTCGATGGCGCTGCCGGAAAGCGACATGGCCGACACCAGCACCGGCCCCAGCGGTCAGGCCGCCAACGCCTGGTTCACCTGCCCGCGCACCACGCTCAAGCCATGCGTGATCGAACCCTATTTCTATGTGATCGACGGGCAAAAGGTGCTGATGACCAGCATCGTGTTCCCGCTGATGGTCAACGGCAAAGTCATCGCCTCGCTGTCGGTGGACATCAACCTCAACAGCCTGCAAGCGATCAGCCAGAGCGCCAGCAAGAAGCTCTACGACGGCCAGACCGCCGTGAGCATCATCAGCCCCGCCGGCCTGCTCGCCGGCTACAGCCCGGACGCCAACAAACTCAGCCAGCGCCTGGATGCCGTGGACACCACCAGCGGCGCCGAACTGCTGCGTCTGCTCGCCTCGAGCAACGCCGTCAGCAGCCTGCACAGCAACGCGCAACTGAAAGTGCTGTCGCCGTTCCAGCCGATTCCCGGTGGCCCGTCGTGGGGCGTACTGCTCGATGTGCCGGAAAAAGTTTTGGTGGAACGCGCCGAAGCGCTCAAGCAACAACTGGATGCCAGCAATACTTCGGGCACCCTGATCGAACTGAGCCTCGGCGTGCTTGCCGCGCTGATCGGCCTGTTGCTGGTGTGGCTGATGGCCCGCAGCGTGACCAAGCCGATCCTAGGCGTAGCGCACATGCTCGAAGACATCGCCAGCGGCGAAGGCGACCTGACCCGACGTCTGGCCTACGACAAGAAGGACGAACTCGGTCAACTGGCCGGCTGGTTCAACCGCTTCCTCGACAAGCTGCAACCGATCATCGCCGAGGTGAAACGCTCGGTGCAGGATGCGCGCAACACTGCCGATCAGTCTTCGGCGATTGCCACCCAGACCAGTGCCGGCATGGAACAGCAATACCGTCAGGTCGATCAGGTCGCCACCGCGTCCCACGAAATGAGCGCCACCGCCCAGGACGTGGCCCGCAGCGCGGCACAAGCCGCCGAAGCCGCCAAGGACGCCGACCGCGCCACCCGTCAGGGCCTGACCGTGATCGACCGCACCACTGCCAGCATCGACACCCTCGCCGCCGACATGAGCGCGGCGATGGTGCAAGTCGAAGGCCTGGCCGCCAACAGCGAGAAGATCGGCGCCGTGCTGGAAACCATCCGCGCCATCGCCGAACAGACCAACCTGCTGGCCCTCAACGCTGCCATTGAAGCCGCCCGTGCCGGTGAAGCAGGTCGAGGTTTTGCGGTGGTCGCCGACGAAGTCCGCAACCTCGCCCGCCGCACTCAAGAGTCGGTGGAAGAAACCCGCCAGGTGATCGAGCAATTGCAGAATGGCACCCAGGACGTGGTCGGCTCGATGGGCAACAGCCATCGCCAGGCCCAGGGCAGTGTCGAACAGGTGGGTCAAGCGGTTACCGCGCTGCGCCAGATCGGCGATGCGGTGACGGTGATCAGCGACATGAACCTGCAGATCGCCAGCGCTGCCGAAGAGCAAAGCGCGGTGGCCGAAGAGATCAACAACAACGTGGCGACGATTCGTGATGTGACGGAATCGCTGTCGGGGCAGGCGAATGAATCGGCGCGGGTGAGTCAGTCGCTCAATAGTCTGGCGAATCAGCAGCAGAGTCTGATGGATCAGTTTCGGGTCTAGGGTTCATCGCAAAGTCCCTGTGGGAGCCCGCCTGGCTGCTCCCACAGGTTTGTGGAATGACGGAAATCAGCGTTTAGGCAATTCGATCACCACCTTCAAACCGCCCCACTCACTCTCACCCAACACCAGCAACCCACCCCAGGTGTCGACGATGTCGCGCACAATCCCCAGGCCCAAGCCATGCCCGTCGGTCTGCTCGTCCAGTCGCGTACCACGACTGAACACCTGAGCACGCTGCAATTCGGGAATTCCCGGCCCGTCATCTTCAACGCTCAGGGCGAAGCCATCCGTCCGCTCAAGCACGCTCAGTCGCACCTCGGCATCCGCCCACTTGCAGGCGTTGTCCAACAGATTGCCGAGCAGTTCCAGCAAATCTTCACGATCCCACGGCAATTGCAGGCCCGGCGGCGCCACATAACTCAGCTCCAGATGCTCGCCGTGGATCATGTTCAACGTCGACAGCAGCCCCGGCAGTTCTGCGTCGCAATCAAACAGTGCTCCCGGCAACGCATCGCCGGACAGGCGCGCACGATTGAGTTCGCGATTCAGTCGCTGCTGAACCTGCTCCAGTTGTTCCTTGAGAATCTTGCGCAGCTCCGGGTGTGCGTCGAGCCTTTCACTCGACGCCAGACTGAGCAGCACTGCCAACGGGGTTTTCAGCGCATGCCCGAGATTGCCCAGCGCATTGCGCGAGCGCTTGAGGCTGTCTTCGGTGTGCGCCAGCAAGTGGTTGATCTGCGCCACCAGCGGCTCCAGTTCCGCCGGCACTTGTTCATCGAGTTGTGAACGCTGGCCCTGCTGCAACTGGGCGATCTGTTCGCGAGCCTTTTCCAGCGGACGCAACGCGCGGCGCACGGTCAGGCGTTGCAGCAATAGAATCAGCAGCAACCCGGCGAGCCCGAGGCCGAGACCGATCTGCCGCATGCGCTGGAAGCTCTCGCGCACCGGGGTGTAATCCTGAGCCACGCTGATGGAAATCGACTGGCCGAGCCGTCGGTAGTCCGAACGCAGCACCAGCAGTTGCTGACCGTCCGGCCCCAGTTGCAGGTTGCTGTGCAGACCGGAGCGTTCGAGCAACGGCAGATCCTGATCCCACAACGAGCGGGAGCGCCAATGGCTGTCGGCGAAATCGATGCGGAAGTAATGCCCGGAAAACGGTCGCTGATAGGCCGGCGACAAGTGACGCTCATCCAGCTGCAAACCCTGTGGCCCGCGAACCAGCGCCACCAACAGGCTCTCGCTGTCGTTACGCAAGCCGGCTTCGAGATAGCGCTGCAATCCCACCTCGAACAACCACAGACTGGTTTGCGCCAGCAGTACGCCGACGACCACCAGCACGCTGATCAACCCCAGACTCAAGCGGCGCTGGATCGATCTCACGAAGCCTGTCCGCCAAACAGATAACCCTGACCGCGACGGGTTTCGATCACGCTCTTGCCAAGCTTGCGCCGCAAGTGATTGACGTGGACTTCCAGCACGTTGGAATCGCGTTCGGTCTCACCGTCGTAGAGGTGTTCGGCGAGGTGGCTCTTGGAAAGGATCTGCTCCGGGTGCAGCATGAAGTAGCGCAGCAGACGGAATTCGGCGGCGGTCAGCTGAATGTCGGCACCGTCGCGCACGACACACTGGCGGCCCTCATCCAGGTGCAGCCCGGCAGCCTTGAGCGTCGGCTGGTTGGCCTGGCCCTTGGAGCGGCGCAGCAGCGACTGGATGCGCAAGTACAGTTCTTCCGGGTGGAAAGGTTTGGTCAGGTAATCGTCGGCGCCGGCCTTCAGGCCTTCGATGCGCTCGGCCCAGGAGTCGCGGGCGGTGAGAATCAGCACCGGAATCGTCAGACCGCCAGCGCGCCATTGCGCCAGCACCTCAAGCCCCGGCACGCCGGGCAGACCGAGGTCGAGGACGATCAGATCATAGGGCTCGCTGCTGCCCTGATAGACCGCGTCGCGCCCGTCCGCCAGCCAGTCCACCGCGTAGCCCTGACGTTGCAGGCCGGCGAGCAGTTCGTCGGCCAGCGGTACGTGGTCTTCCACCAGAAGCAAGCGCATCGGTCAATCTTCCTTGTCTTTCACGAGTTCGCCGGTGTCGGCCTTCAGGTGCAGCTCGCGGGCCACACCTTCGACGGTCAGCAACTCGACTTCATAAATGTAGACGTCGTGTTTTTCTTCCAGCTCGACTTCCAGCAGTTTCGCGCCGGGATAACGGTCCATCGCCTGCTGCAATACCTGCTCCAGCGGCAGGATCACACCCTGCTTGCGCAGATTGAGGGCTTCGTCGGGACCCAGGTCGCGGGCCATGGCCGTCGAGCAAAACATCACCAGCGCCAATGCTGTACAGCGGGTGGCGCGAACATTCACCTTCATTACGTATCCTGATGATCCTTGAGCACTTGCCCGCTCACCGCGTCCAGTTCCAGGTCCCATTCCAGCCCCTGCGGATCACGCAGTTCGATCTGGTAGATGTACTTGCCGTACTGCTCTTCCAGCTCGGTGTCGGTGATCGTCGAGCCCGGGTGTTTGGCCAACGCGGTGGCGTTGAGCTTCTCGAAGGAGACGATAGTACCAGCGTCGCGCAGACGCAGGGCTTCATCCGGGCCGAGATCGCGGGCGTGAACGGTGCTGGCGGCGAGGCCGATGATCGAGGCGAGGGTCAGGGCAGTCAGGGTTTTCATGGTGTCTCCGTATTTTTATGTGTCGCTACGGGCGGCACCTTAACGGTGCGAACTTAACTGAAACTGAATGGCCATCATTGGGCCTGCCCCTACTGAGCCCGGCAACATGTGCTTATAATCTTTCGCTTGCTAACGATCGAGACCGGTATGACCGCCATCCACATCAAGTTTCCTGCCCTCACCCTCAAGGCCGGCCCCCGGGCCATGGCGCGCATTCGTGCCCAAGGCCTGAGCGCCGCTGACGTCGGCACCCTGCCCGGTGCTGCCGGCGGGCCAAAGGCGCTGGGGATTCAGGGGCTGGATCTGGCGCTGTTCGGCGAGTGGTTGCCGACGGCGCCGCGCGAGCGTTCGCTGATCGGTGCGTCGGTAGGCTCCTGGCGCTTCGCCAGCGCTTGTCTGCCGGACGCCGCCGAAGGCATACGCCGCCTCGGTCATCTGTACAACGAGCAGAACTTCAACAAAGGCGTGACCATCGGCGAGGTCAGCCGCAGCTCGCAGCGCATGCTTGATGACCTGCTCGACGGACGCGATGCCAGCCTTTTGACCAACGCCCATTACCGCTTGAACATCATGGTGGTCAAAAGCCACGGCGGGCTGGCGGACGACCATCGCGGCCGGCTCGGGCTGGCGCTGGGCTCGGTGATCGCCGACAACCTGCGGGGCCGCGCGCGGCTGTCGCGGCACTTCGAACGGCTGATCATCCACGACCCGCGCCTGGCGCCGCCGGTACATGCGCTGCACGACTTCCCGTCGCGCTTCGTCGCCCTCGATGCCGGCAACCTGCGTCAGGCGCTGCTGGCGTCCGGCTCGATCCCGATGGTCATGGAAGGCGTGCGCGACCTGCCGGGCGCCGGTGCCGGCACGTTCCGCGACGGCGGCCTGCTGGACTATCACCTCGACCTGCCCTACAGCGGCGACGGCATCGTGCTCTATCCGCACTTCACCGACCGGGTGATTCCGGGCTGGTTCGACAAGACCCTGCCGTGGCGCAAAGCTTCGGTCGAGCGTTTGCAGGACGTGCTGTTGCTGGCGCCGTCAAAGGAATACCTGGCGCGCCTGCCCTACGGCAAACTCCCCGACCGTAACGACTTCAAGCGCTTCATGGGCGATGCGCCGAGCCGGCAGAAATACTGGCGCGCGGCGATGGACGAGAGCCGACGGCTGGGCGACGAATTCCTCGAACTGACTGCCAATGGTCGCCTCGCCGAGCGCTTGCTGACCCTTTAGTCAGCACAGCCGGGAACAAGCTGATAAACTCGCCGCCTGCCCGAATTCGCTGCGGCGAACGCCATCTGAACAGAGCTGAAATCACTGTGGAAATCTTCAAGGAATTTACGTTCGAATCCGCCCACCGCCTGCCCCACGTACCGGACGGCCACAAGTGCGGACGCCTGCACGGTCACTCGTTCAAAGTGGCGATTCATCTGAGCGGCGACCTCGATCCGCACACCGGCTGGATCCGTGATTTCTCCGAGATCAAGGCGATTTTCAAGCCGCTGTACGAGCGTCTGGACCACAACTACCTCAACGACATTCCGGGCCTCGAGAACCCGACCAGCGAAGTGCTGGCCAAATTCATCTGGAATGAATTGAAGCCCCTGCTGCCGGAACTCAGTGCGATCCGCATCCACGAGACCTGCACCAGCGGTTGCATCTATCGCGGCGAGTAATTCCCGCGACACAAAAAACCACCGAGACCGGTGGTTTTTTTACGCCTATGCTTTTTGGCTCGAACCCGCCAAGAGGACAGGCCCATGACGGACTGGCTGCTGGATCAGGTCTTTGATTTCAACGGGCGACAGATTCGCCACGGGGTGCGCGGCGACGGCCCGCCGCTCATGAAGCGGCGTTCAGCGGCCTGCCCGATTACATCCAGCGCGCCATCGTGCCGACCTACATTCGCGGGGCGATTCACCGGGAAATTCCCGATGACGAACTGGCGCCCTACGTGCAGCCATGGCTGGGCGATCCGGGGCAAGCGGCGTTCTACCGGCAGATCGCGCAGATGGATCAGCGCTACACGCTGGAAGTGCAGCCGCTGTACCCTACGATCCGTTGCCCGGTACAGATTCTCTGGGGCGAGGACGATCAGTGGATTCCCATCGAACGCGGACGCGAGTTGCACAAGATGATTCCGGGATCGCAGTTTCATCCGGTCCCGAATGCCGGGCATCTGGTGCAGGAAGATGCGCCTGAAGCCATAGTCGCCGCGCTGCTGCGGTTCCTCTGATCCAATCCCATGACCCTGTGGGAACAGCTGCTCCCACATGGTTCGGTGCGGCGCCCGATGCACTGCTTTCGCGCCGATCATCCGTGCCTCGTCTATACATAACCCCGTCAATCCGTGACTGGCACGACCGCTGCAACCTCTTCGCGTCCTCCTCTTTCCAGCAAGGAACGCCCCCATGACGCAAAACGATCCCGGCAACGATTACCCCCTCAGTGAAGTGCCGATGCACGCGCGCAAAGGCCTGGCCTCCACGGCGATGGTGCTGCTGGGCTTCACCTTCTTCACCGCGACCATGTTTGCCGGCGGCAAGCTCGGCGTGGCGTTCAACTTCGGCGAAATGCTCGCCGTCATCGTCATCGGCAACCTGCTGCTTGGTGTGTACGCCGCAGGCCTGGGTTACATCGCCTTCAAAAGCGGGCTGAATTCGGTGCTGATGGGGCGCTTCTGTTTTGGCGAAGTCGGCAGCAAGCTCAGCGACCTGATCCTCGGCTTCACCCAGATCGGCTGGTACGCCTGGGGCACCGCGACGGCGGCGGTGGTACTTGGCAAGTATTTCGATCTGAATGAAGCCACGGTGCTGGGGCTGATGGTGCTGTTCGGCCTGGTGTTCTGCGCCACGGCGTATGTCGGTTATCGAGGGCTGGAAATTCTGTCGTACATCGCGGTGCCGGCAATGATGTTGCTGCTGATGCTGTCGATGTGGGTTGCGACCGTGAAAGTCGGCGGCCTCGACGGATTGCTCAGCGTCGTACCCAGCGGTTCGCTGGACTGGTCGACCGCCATCACGCTGGTGTTCGGCACCTTCGTCAGCGGCGCGACCCAGGCCACCAACTGGACGCGTTTTTCCCGTTCGGCGCGGGTCGCGGTGCTGGCCAGCCTGATCGGTTTTTTCATCGGCAACGGCCTGATGGTGCTGATCGGCGCTTATGGCGCAATCGTCTACCAACAGCCCGACGTGGTCGAAGTGCTGCTGTTGCAAGGTTTCGCCATGGCGGCGATGGCGATGCTGTTGCTGAACATCTGGAGCACCCAGGACAACACCATCTACAACTTCGCCGTCGCCGGCTGCAACCTGCTGCGCACCGGTCGCCGCAAGACCGTGACCCTGGCCGGCGCCGTGATCGGCACGGCGCTCGCGTTGCTGGGCATGTACGACATGCTGGTGCCTTATCTGATCCTGCTCGGCACGGTGATCCCGCCGATTGGCGGGGTGATCATGGCGGACTTTTTCTTCCGCTGGCGCGGACGCTATCCGCGTCTGGCCGACGCACGGTTACCGGCGTTCAACTGGCCGGGGCTCGCGGCTTACGCGGCCGGAACCGTCGCCGCGTTCGGCTCGCCGTGGGTCGCGCCGCTGGTCGGCATCGCCGTTGCCGCGTTAACGTATATCGCAGTGACCGGCCTGCTCGGCGCCCGCAACGCGGCCGCCCCTCTACAAGATCTATAAAAGGATTCGCCCGATGCACATCATCAACGCCCGACTGCGCAACCAGGAAGGTCTGCACGAATTGCACCTTGAAGACGGCCTGATCCGCAGCATCGCGCGCCAGACCGAAGCGCCGACCCTGGGCCCCGACGACCTTGATGCCGGCGGCAATCTGGTGGTGCCGCCCTTCGTCGAGCCTCACATTCACCTCGACGCCACCCTGACCGCCGGCGAGCCGCGCTGGAACATGAGTGGCACGCTGTTCGAAGGCATCGAATGCTGGGGCGAGCGCAAGGTCACCATCACCCAGGAAGACACCAAGACCCGGGCCAAGAAAACCATTCAGACCCTCGCCGCCCATGGCATCCAGCACGTGCGCACCCACGTCGACGTCACCGATCCGCAACTCACCGCACTCAAAGCGATGCTTGAAGTACGCGAGGAAAGCCGTCACCTGATCGACCTGCAGATCGTCGCGTTCCCCCAGGAAGGCATCGAGTCGTTCCGCAACGGGCGCGAGCTGATGGAAGAAGCGATCCGCATGGGCGCCGACGTGGTCGGCGGGATTCCGCATTTCGAATACACCCGCGATCAGGGCGTCAGCTCGGTGAAGTTCCTGATGGACCTGGCCGAGCGCACCGGCTGCCTGGTGGACGTGCACTGCGACGAAACCGACGACCCGCATTCGCGCTTCCTCGAAGTGCTGGCCGAAGAGGCACGCAGCCGCGACATGGGCGCCCTCGTGACCGCCAGCCACACCACCGCGATGGGCTCTTACGACAACGCCTACTGCGCCAAACTGTTCCGCCTGCTCGGGCATTCGGGGATCAGTTTTGTCTCCTGCCCGACCGAAAGCATTCACCTGCAAGGTCGCTTCGACAACTTCCCGAAACGCCGCGGCGTGACCCGCGTCAACGAGTTGCTCGAAGCCGGCATGAACGTGTGCTTCGGTCAGGACTCGATCGTCGATCCGTGGTATCCGCTGGGCAACGGCAACATCCTGCGAGTACTCGAAGCCGGCCTGCACATCTGCCACATGCTCGGCTACCGCAACCTGCAAAGCGCGCTGGATCTGGTCACCGACAACAGCGCCAAAGCCATGCATCTTGGCGAACGCTACGGTCTGGAACAGGGCCGCCCGGCGAACCTGCTGATCCTGTCGGCGGACAGCGATTACGAAGTGATCCGCAGCCAAGGCCTGCCGCTGTACTCGATCCGTAATGGCAAGGTGTTGATGAAGCGGCAGATGCCGGTGGTGGAATTCGTCTAAGGTGTAGAAGTCGGCGTCGCAACGTCGCCGACTGCTTCCGATGGACGCCTGTCATGCCGTAGTTCGCGCGCTGTTGCTCCGCTGCCATCCTCATTGATCCGTGAGGACGCGACATGAATCAAAAGACCACTTCCGATCCCATGGCCACGCTTTACCAGGAAGGCCGCCACACGTTTGTCGAACTCGTACCCGATGGCGGGGCCAGGCTCGACGCCTTGTTCCATACCGTTCCCGCATTGGGCCAACTGGCCGTCGGCGTGGTGTACGGACATTTACACTCGCGGCCTGGTCTTGATCCGCGATTGCGCGAAGCGGTGTCCCTTGCCGCCATTGTCGCCTCGGGCATGGTCGGACCTCCGCTGAGCGTGCACCTCAAAACCGGCCTGGCATCGGGCCTCGCACCGGGTGAATTGACTGAAATACTGCTGCAGGCTTCGGCCTTCGCCGGTTTCCCCCGAGCGGTCAGTGCGGCGGAGCAACTCAATCATCTGTTTGCAGAAGCGGGCCTTGAATCACCACCGCCCCCCACCCCGAGAGAAGTCACTTCGAGATTTTGCGCAGACGTTCGCGCGGGCCATCCACCGATTCCGCTGAGTGCCGCAGTGAAACGCCAGTTACGTCAGGCGGACCGTTTGGCGCTGCAAGCCTGCACAGCGCAGGCTGTAATCGTCGAGTGTTTTCAAAGCCCCGAGACGCAACCCAGAGCCCTGCTGTATGCGACGGTGGTCGATGACACTGTTGTCGCCGTAAAACTGTTCAAGGCCCAATGAGCGGTTTCATGGTTATGGAACGGGTCGGTTTTATCGCAAAACGATAGCGTCGACCTGTCAGATCTGACAGGCGACAAGCGCTGCGCGCAGGCCCACAGTAAGCCCCAAGGGATCCATCGTTCCCGGGGGGACGATCATGAAAGGGACTTCACCTTTTTGTCCGATGCGCGGTGCCGAACAGACGCACGCCGAGCAGCTCGCCATCGCGCTCTTCCAGTAAAATCGGCGCCGTACCGCCCGGCATCAGCACTTGCACCTCTCCCGCCGACACCCAACCCACTCGCCACGCAGCGCTGGCCACCGCGCTGGCGCTGGTGCCCGAAGACGCCGTCGGCCCCTCGCCCCGTTCGAACACCCGCGCCACAATGCGCTGATCCCCGGCGCGCGTCGCCCATTGCAGGTTGACCCCGGCCGGGCACGGCTGGCCGGCGCCGGTGGGCATGGCGTAGGCGATGGCCGTCAGATTGTCCGTCAGCGGCGGTTCAAGCATCTGCGCGTTGCTCGGCAATGCGGCTTCATCCCGCACCAGCGTCACGCAATGTGGATTACCGATCCGCACGAACTGGCTGTGCGCCCAGGCGGGATCGAGTTGCGCCAACGGCCGAACACGGTTGACCTCCACACCGTTGAACGGCACCGGTTCAACCCCGAGCGCACCGACGGCTACCGGGCCGAAACCGGGCTGGCCGAGGTCCAGCCAAAAGCCGTGCACGCCCGCTACTTGCGCCGGTTTCACCGAGGTTGGCACTGGCGATTGCGAGTCCTGTTTGTCGTGATGCACCCGCAGCGTCGCCCCTTCCTCCGGCATCAACCCTTGTTCAAGCAGCGCCCGGGAGAAAATCGTCAGGCCGTTGCCGCTGCGCTCGGCCAGCGTGCCGTCGGTGTTGACGATCAGCAGGTCGAAGGGGGGCGCGGATTGAAACGGGCCGATCAACAGGCCATCGCTGCGATGGGATTTGCTGCCGACGGGACGTTGACCGTCGGGCCAATCGCAACACTGCGCGATGGCTGCGGTACTCCACGTCTGGCGCGACGACGCGCACTGCGCCGCGCTGGTCGGTAAATCGATACCGGCATCGCGTAGCACTCGCGGCGAAACGACCCCGTAGATATTGCCCCGTGCATCGTAGAACTGCGTCATGAACCCGCCCTTGTTTTTCCCGTCGACAGGGACGCCACTGTAAATCGCAACGCCCTGCCGACGCGAGCGGGCTCGCTCCATCGAAAGAGCTGTGCAAGGATGTCCGCTGCTGAAACGTTTTTTGCCAAGGATCGTTATGACCAGCCTCACCCCTCAAGACACGTTCGTTCCCGGACGCCTCGAACAGATGTCCACGCGCATCGCCTTCTTCATCGCCGGGCTCGGCATCGCCGCGTGGGCGCCGCTGGTGCCGTACGCCAAGGCGCGCGCCGGGCTCGATGAAGGGACGCTGGGGTTGCTGTTGCTGTGCCTGGGCGTCGGTTCGATTCTGGCAATGCCGCTGGCGGGGATTCTGGCCACCCGGTTCGGCTGTCGGAAGGTGGCCACCGGCGGCACGCTGCTGATCTGCGCGGCGTTGCCGTTGCTGGCGACGGTGTCGTCGATTCCGGCGTTGATTGCCACGTTGTTCATGTTCGGCGCCGGGCTCGGTACGGTGGATTCGACGGTGAACCTGCAAGCGGTGATCGTCGAGCGGGCCAGCGGCAAGAACATGATGTCGGGGTTCCACGGCCTGTTCAGCCTCGGCGGGATCGTCGGTGCAGCGGGCGTGAGCGCCCTGCTCGGTCTCGGGCTGTCGCCATTGGCGGCGATGCTGGTGGTGGTCGTGGTGTTGATCGCGGCGCTGTTCAAGGCGGTGCCGCACATGTTGCCTTACGGCAGTGAAAGCTCGGGGCCGGCGTTCGCGGTGCCCCACGGGATCGTGCTGTTCATCGGCGGCATGTGCTTCATCGTGTTCCTCACCGAAGGCGCGGCGCTGGACTGGAGCGCGGTGTTTCTGGCGCAGGAACGCGGGATCGATACGGCGTATGCAGGGCTGGGTTATGCCGCGTTCGCGCTGACGATGACTGCGGGCCGCTTGACCGGTGACCGGATCGTTCGCGCATTGGGCGCAACCCGGATCATTCTGTTCGGTGGCCTGCTGGCGGCGGCGGGTTTGTTTCTGGCGACATTCGCCCCGAGCTGGGAAGCCGCACTGGTCGGTTATGCACTGGTCGGTGCCGGGTGTTCGAACATCGTGCCGGTGCTGTACACGGCGGTGGGCAAGCAGACGGTGATGCCGGAAAGCATCGCCGTGCCGGCAATCACTACGCTGGGTTATGCGGGGATTCTGGCGGGGCCGGCGGTGATCGGGTTTGTCGCCCATGCCAGCAGTCTGAGTTTCGCCTTCGGGTTGATGGCGACGTTGCTGGTGGCGGTGGCGATTGGCGGCAAAGCGCTCAAGGTCTGAGCCGACAGACATCAAGCGGCCGATGTTGGCTGAACTGACTGTCAGATCTGACAGTAGACACCGGTAGCCTGGGATTCCAGCATGAGAGGAACCCTTACTGGTGTTGAAACCATGAAACCTCCTATCGCGCATCAGTCCATTGCCTTGACGTTCCTCATCGCCCTGAGCGGTTGCACCACGCTCGACGGTGCGGCCACTCAGGATTGGGGAGAAGGCGCAGTCAACCTCTCCCCTGCCGAAATTCTGAACAACGCAGCCGGGCGCTACGATCACTGGCAAGCCATTGCTCGCGTCAAGGTTGAAGGCAGTTCTGTCTGCTCGGGCAGCCTGATCGATACCCGAGGCTCAAACGATGACCGCAGTGGCCCGGCCTACGTCCTGACGTCAGGACATTGCGCAAAAGGTGACGCTAACCGGTACGTCGAAAACGCCCCGGCGTCCGGTCTCGTTACCTTCAACTTTTTCCAGGACACCCAGTCCCAACAAAAGCGCTACCCGATCGTTGGAATCGAGTGGAGCACCCTGCGAGGTCTCGACATTGCAATTCTCAGGCTCGATCGCACACTCAACCAATTGATGACCGATGGCATCACGCCGCTCAAAGTGGCGTCGCAACCGCTGACTGTCGACAGTGATGTGCTGGTGGTTGGCGCACCGATGGATGGCCATGTGCAACGCGCCGCCTGCCCTCAGGAGCACCGCGCGGATGTTTTCGAAGCGGGTTGGGCATGGCCCGGACAATTCAGCAACCGTTGCCGGGAGGTACGGCCCGGCATTTCGGGTTCACCTGTCTTGAATCGGTACAGCAATGAAATCGTGGCGATCGTCGGCACCACAACGCAAGGCAGCGGGCTCTCACGTTGCACTCGCAACGCCCCGTGCGAAGTCAACAAAGGGGAATCGATAAAAATACCGGAGACCAACTACGCCACCGGAGCAGCGCAGCTGAACCAGTGTTTTACAGCCACTCATTTCAACCCGAAAAACCCGGAGTGCCCATTGGGCCGCGCGACAAATTTCGATCCCATATTTGGTGACGTCTATATGAGGTTGGTCCGTGGCGCGAATGGGGAATTCATCCCTTTGCAATGGAAGCAATCGTTCACCAGCGATCAACCGTTCTATCGGGTAAGGCTTGTAAAGACATTGGCCGACTGTGCGTCGGACGTCGGTTACGATCCGGTACAACCGAGCCATGGAGACGATTCAGACAGTTCGACTCAGACGCTGCGCGATGGACCGGGTCTGTATTTCCTGTGTGTGGTCGGGCAACAACATAATGCAGGGCCCGGGGAAAGATGGGCCGGCCGCAATGCAAGAATCTATTACCGCTGGGCTCTGGCAGAACCCGTCAAAACGCCGCCTGCCTACAGCGCATTTGAAAGTGCAAAGGATGAGTTCACCGTACAACCGCTCGGGATAACGCCGGATCTGGACGTCAGTCGCTACCAATACAAAAGTGGTGAACCAGAAATGGTCGACTGCCAAAGCAGTGAGGGTTACAAGTCGGTCAGGCCGCCGCTGCTGGACTTTAAGGTTTCGGTGGGGGACGGCCCGAAAAAAGTCTGCCTCAAGACCACAGACATGGCAGGCAATCCCTCTCCAATTAGTGATTTTGCGTTGCCCAGTCAGTGATGACCGGCAACTGGCTCGTTCAAACCTAATGAAAAACAGGCGGTTGTCACCAGCCGCCTGCCCTGCCAATCAGAAACCGACGCTGGCCTGCACGAAGAAAGTCCGTGGCGTGCCCACGTAGATCCCCGAGTTGTTGTCGCTGGAGCGGGTGAAGTACTGCTTGTCGAAGATGTTTTTCACCCCGGCGCCGAGCTTCAGGTTCGACAGCTGCGAACCGAAGTCATAGCCGCCGCGCAAGTTCCAGGTCACGTAGCCCGGAATGTCGCCGTACTGCCCGTCCGCCGTGCCTTCGGTGATGTAATTGCCATTGAAGCTGCCATCAGCATTCACGCCGGTGCCAGGCGAGCGCTGTTTGGACTGGGCGAAGCCGTCGATGTTGTAGGTCCAGCGGTTGATGTCGTAACGCAGGCCGACGGTCGCCACCTGACGCGAGTAGAACGGCAGGTCGCGGCCCTTGAAGCCCGGGATCTCGCCTTCGTAGGTGGCGCGGGTGTAAGTGAAACCGGCGTTGGCGGTCAGGCCATCAAGGCGCGGGTCAAGCGCCGCCATGTCGTAGTGCACCGACGCTTCGATACCCTGGTGCTTGGTCGCGCCGAGGTTGGTCCAGCCCACGTCGTTGCTGATGTATTGCAGTTCGTCATCGAAGTCGATGTAGAACAGCGTCACTTCCCCGCCCCACACGTCATCGTTGTAGCGCGTGC
>Ga0207713_1000496_pt1 | contig 40578 bp, 53 predicted proteins | sample KBSS64metaG_FD_184404 | JGI IMG/M metagenome (GOLD analysis project Ga0207713, IMG submission 184404) | Switchgrass rhizosphere microbial communities from Kellogg Biological Station, Michigan, USA - KBS S6-4 metaG (SPAdes) (version 2) | ecosystem: Host-associated > Plants > Roots > Rhizosphere >... | reverse complement strand
GGCCCGATGACCCGTGCCTGCCTGCTGGAAAACACCCTGTACGCCGCAGAAACCCTGCACGGTTAATAACCAGCCGTACTGAAAAAGCCCTGCCTTATCGCAGGGCTTTTTATTGCCCGGAAGAAAAGCTGTTTTTTCTTAGTTTTTAAGCACTTTCGTCCGGTTTTAGAAGAACATTCGACAGTCTCTCGTCCATACTCCTAATATTAATTTTGGGTATTACTCGGTTTTCCAAAGTAGCCAAAACCAGCAAATACTGGCCCTTGCCTACTTTGGGATACCCGCTATTCGATAGCGAAACGCGGTCAGTGGTACAAAAATTGGTACGAGATCAATCCCCTCCCCCGGCGTCCTGCCGCCCAGCGTCCCCAACCAAATAATTTGCCTGCTACCCTGTTCACTCCACGGAGGAACATCAATGCCGAACTCAGACCTGCTCCCATCCCTGCTCGAGAAACTCTACGAAAATCAGTTGGCTCTAGAGGCATCCATCATGGAGCTATCGAAATGGGTAGAACAGCGCGGCTCTATAGACGTGGCCGAAAATGTCCGCGGGGCGCTAGAAGCCATCGACCGCAATGAAAATTTTATCAAGTTGACTCTTGCGGTCCTCATGGCGCCGGAATAACAGTCGAAGGTAGTGCTGCTCGTCGCCTTAAATAGCGTCATGCCCCAAACCTCAATTACTGTATGCGCGTACAGTAATCGGAAATCCAACCATGCCCATCGATGAAGACAACTGCGGGTGGCTTGGCCTCCCCCCGCCCCTGGAAATGTATCGCCAGCACTGCAGACTTTTGGAAAACGAGATCCAAGAGCTGAACCTGCAGCTACGCAAAGCGCGGGCTGACGTTTTCGGCATCAGCCAAATGCTGCTGGAGACCCAGGCCAAGAACGCAGAGTTTGCCGGATACCTCCGTCAGCGAGGTGGCGAAGCAGCGGAAATGCGCAAACAGATCGACATTCTGACTACCGCACTCAATTCAAGCCGGCGTGATACCGAAGCCCTGAAGCGAATCGTCAATGAAATGAGGCCTCAGCCGACCACGATTGTCTAAAGTGAAACGGAAAGAGGGCTTGGCCATGTGCGGAAGACTGTCGCAGTACAGAGGAGTCCACGACTTTGTTGCGGCGCTGAGCATGCCCAATGCCCTGGCGAACTCTGTGGGTGACGCCCAGCTTGAGCGGTACAACGTAGCACCGACAACCCAGGTAGCCCTACTCCACCTTCAGGGCGAAACGCTGCACGCAGATCTGGTGCGTTGGGGATGGCGACCCCACCGGGCAAAGGACCGCGCGGCACCAATCAATGCCCGCGTCGAGAAGGTAGCCCACGGCCCATTTTTCCGTGCGATCTGGCCACACCGAGCAATCACACCTATCAACAACTGGTTCGAGTGGGTGGACGAAGGGGGGCTGAAAAAACAGCCGTATTTGATCCGTCGGCGGGACGGCGCGCCCGTGCTGTGCGCGGCCATTGGCCAACTGCCAGACGCGGACGAAGGACTTGGCGAACATGACGGCTTTGTGATCATCACCGCCGACAGCGCCGGCGGCATGGTGGACATCCACGACCGTCGGCCCGTGGTGCTGACGCCGGACCTGGCTCGGGAATGGTTGGACCCGGCAACGCCCAAAGAGCGCGCCGAACAGATGGTGCTGCATCAGGGCGAACCGGCCGAGGCCTTCGAATGGTTCAAGGTCGATACAGCTGTGGGCAATGTGCGAAACCAGGGGCCCAAGCTGATACAGCCGGCCCCTTAGAACAGCCCGCCTAAGTCGGAGGGCTTCCAATTCATAATCACGAGCTCGCCGCTGACCTCGGCCTTTCCCTGACGCTGATTGGTGGTGCTGTACCGAATGTCCAGCGTTTCGAAGTGGAACCCTTCAAAAACCCGCCGGATATCAGGATGGTCGTTGATGCTCACCATCACCTTGCCTTTACAACGGCGCATGAAGTCGGCCATCCGCTCATAGTTTTCAAAGGGAAAGTCCACGCCATATCCGGCAGTCTGCCAGTAAGGCGGGTCCATGTAATGGAAGGTGTGCGGTCGATCGTATCGTTCAGCGCATTCAAGCCAGCCCAAGTTCTCGACATAGGTGCCGGACAGCCGTTGCCAAGCTGCAGAAAGATTCTCCTCGATCCGCAATAGGTTAATGGCTGGGCCAGTTGTTGCTGTGCCGAAGGTCTGTCCACTCACCTTGCCGGCGAAGGCATGGTGTTGCAGGTAGAAAAACCTAGCAGCTCGCTGGATGTCGGTGAGCGTTTCCGGCCTGGTCATTTTATGCCACTCAAATACTTGCCTAGAACTGAGCGCCCATTTGAACTGGCGCACGAACTCCTCCAGATGGTTCTGCACCACCCGATACAGCGTAACCAGGTCGCCATTGATGTCGTTGAGAACTTCAACGGGGGCCGCCTGGGGCCGCATAAAGTAAAGGGCCGCGCCGCCGGCGAAGACCTCGACATAGCACTCATGTGGGGGGAAGAGAGGGATCAAGCGATCGGCCAAGCGGCGCTTGCCACCCATCCATGGAACAATTGGGGTTGTCATTTTTGCAATCCTTTGCAAGTGAGGTTTTCATTGAGGTCATTCTAATTTTTAGCGGCCACGATTTTAGGTCAGCGGGCAATTTCCCTGACGTACGCTTGGCATGCCCGCAATGCGATCAATCCTTGGTCGCCGTCGTCGGTAATGCCGATAATTCGTTGAGCATGCGCTGGGTCAAGTTGGGCTCGACGGGCTGCATGAACCAAGCCGCCGGCGCCGGAGGCGGTAGGCACGTCGCAGCCACTGGCTGAATCCGTGGCGTCGAGAAGGACTGACAGCCGGACATCAGCAGTAGCAAGCTGGTCACGCAGGCGAGCCTGGTTGCGTTGGACATCGGATAGCTCTCTGCTGTGTTGTTGGTCTTGGCCGGCGAGCAGTTGCTCGAGCGCCAGGCGCTTGTCCGTATCATCGCGCACCTGCTTGGCAGCTACCGCACTGATCAGGCCCAGGTCGGATTGGAATTGGGCTGCCTGCCTGGCCAGCCTCCCGTCGTATCGCCAGTCCTGCACCTTCCATGTCGAAAAACAAGCAATGGCCAGTACTGATATCAGGCATACCAGCTTCTGTCCCAGGGTCATGGCAACACCTTCAGCGCCTTGTCGTACAGTGCTTGGCGGTCTTCCTGGCCGGTGAGCCCGCCATTGATACGCCGGGTTATCTTCACGAACTGTCCTTGATCCGCCAGGGTGTTCAGCCCTCGGGTAGACCAGAACCAGGCCGCCGACATCGCGGCGTACTGCGGCTGCTCCAACAGTGTTGGTTTATTGATCAAGTCCAGGCCCAGCGCCTCACCGCACGCCGCATAGTTCGCACGGCCCGTTATCTGGATCAGTCCCCGGCCACGGTAATTGGAGCCATCACCCGCCACAATATTGCCGAGGTCGGCGCGGCCTTCGTAGGCGGCCTGCTGCGCCGTCGGCCCCCAAATCTCGCGCACGTAGCGCAACTGGCCTGACTCATGCCCGACCTGGGCGATGAATGCGGCTGCGCGTCTTGCGCCGACAATGCCGTAACGGTTCATGGCCGAGTTCAGGACAGAAACAAAAACGCCGGCTTGGCGGCCGGCGTTCGGGAGGATTTGCAGCAGCTGCTGCTGGGTGATCGGCATACAAGCTCCTAATGTGAATAGCCCGCACGTGGCGGGTATGGATGGTGCACTGCGCCGCTACGCCAGGCTGACAACCTTGACGGGCTTCGCGGCTTTCTTCGTTTTCTTGCCTTTCGCTTTGGCCTTGCCCTTTTTGCCGCCGTTGCACTCAACGGTGGTAGACCAGCCGGCCTGCGTGAATGTCTGCTCCACAGAGTCCACCAGGTACTCGCCATCGAGCCCCACCTTGAATCCCTGGGCATTGATTGATCGCTCAGCAAACAGATCCGTACGCCCAGGCATTTCCAGACGCACGCCGGCCGTGGAGCGGTTGAACGCCGCCAAGCGCGCTTTAGCCGCGGATTCGGCGGCGGTCTTGTTCGGGTGAATATGGCGGTCGGTGTGCACCGCCGGCAGGCCGTCCGGCACGTCGTCATTCTCCAGGGAGACCACAGACAACTTGCCCGTCTTCTTATCTTGATACTTGGCCGCCACGGTTTTGTGCGCGTTACGGTCGCCCAGGCGAAACTGCCAGCGGCTAACATCGCTGCGCGTGAGGGTGATCGCGCCAATCACCTTGCCGCTGGCACTCAGCCCCGCCTGACGCTGCATCACCATCAACTTACCGTCGCCCACCTTGGCGGTGCAGTCGTATTGCTTGGCCAGGCGCGTGACAAAGCTGAAGTCAGATTCGTGGAGCTGGTCAGCCCGGGCGACTTTCGTGGCGATGGTGCAGGCCGGTGTCCAGCCGTTGCGGGCCGCAATGTCAGAAACAATTTTCGACAGTGGCACGTCTTCCCAACTGCCGCTGCGGATCGATTTACCGGTACCGCGCATGTCGCTCGCCTTGCCCCGGATAACGATGGTATCCGGCGGCCCGGAAACCTCGATTTCATCGACCACATAGCGACCCAGGCGCACCAGGGAGGTTTCGGCATAGCCCAGGTAGACCTCGATCCCGGCGCCGCGCTTGGGCAGCGTTACCAGGCCGTCGCGATCATCAATGCGCAACTCAAACTCGTCCGACTCCATGCCGGGCTTGTCCGTGGTGCGCAGCAGCAAAAGCCGATCGTTAATCAGCGACGTAATGTCGGAACCGTTCGCGACGATTCTAAATTGGGGAGTCATAAGGCATTGGCCAATAAAAAACCCGCACTGGGCGGCCTTTAGGAAAGGGAGGCGTTACGCGTAACGGAACAAGGACGCAGCCGATAGAACTGAATCAATCCCACAAGGCCACTTGCTCATCCACAGGGCCTGGCAGATCCGGCAAGACAATCACCACGCCGGCACGGTAAGGCTGATCCTCATCGGCCAGGCCCTGATTGGCCGCCAGCACGGCCTCAACACTGCCCACCAGATGGCCATAGAAGTTATGGCAAATGGTATCGAGCAGATCCCCGTCAGATGTTCTGCATGTCGTCGCCATAGCGCACAAACTCCAAGGTAAACGCCTGTTTGCGGGGGATACCGCCCTGCATCAGCGCGCTTTGGTCTTCGTCAATCGTCTTGAGGCACCAGGTGCCAAGCACAACGCCATAGCCCGTGGTCAGGGTTACCGGCTTGAGCTGGGAGCCCATCGAGCGCAGCGTATTGAGCTGTTCCAGCCCGCCCCGGTAGCCCGGGAAAATATCGCCCTTAAGTGTGATTTTCTCATCTCCCATCCCCACGGCCTGCTGGGCAGACCGGCGCGTCAGGCGCTCCTGGGAGGCCCAGCGGTACTCGGTCGAGCGGCGCAGCGAATCAAAGGCCGCCGTATCGAGGTTGAAGTAATACGGTTGCGCCTTCGGGTCGAGCGGCTGAATGATCAGCAGATGGGGAAAAGGCTTCACCGCCTCTTTCGCCGGCGTGCCGTCCGTAGCAAACGCACCGGTGGGCAGGATGTTGGCCAGTGACGGGTCAATCTTGCCGGCGATCTTGTTGATCGCCGTAGCCGCCCGGCCGGCTTGCTCTTTCAAGGTACCCAGGCGCTCGTCAATCTGCGACAGGGCGCGCGTGGCCCGGTTATAAGTCGCCACCACCTGGCCAACCTTGGCCTGGGCAGTGGCAATCCCACGCATGACTCGCTGAAGCTTTGCCCCCACGGCCGGGCCAATAAACGGCAGATCCTCCAGCTCGTTGGCCGCTCCGGTGATTTCGCTGATCGCACCGTTTACCGGCCCCATCATCCCATCAATACTGCGCCGGCCCGCTTCACCGGCCGAGGCCAGGTACTTCAGGCCAGACTGTAGCTGTGCCAGTGATTCCATATTCCCCCCTTAGGTATGCGGCGCGTCGTAGAGCTTGCGGTTTTCGAGCTGCTGGGCGATTTCCCGTTGCTGCTGCTCCATCAGTGGCCGCAGCTGGGCCATAAGCTCGGCCGGATCCTTCACATCCCCTTGCACCGTCAGCGTGATAGGAGCGTGAATGTCCACCTTGGGCTCGATCTTCGCCGGCTGCACCTTGGCGACCACGGCCGCCGCAAGCGGTCCAGCCGTCGCATCTGCGGCGGCCTGGGGCATCATCATGGCGCGCGAAACATCGCCCGGATTAAGGGCGCTTGGCGTTGCCGGCAACGCGCCCTGACCTGGATTGGCCAACATCAGCGGCCCCGTACGAGACGGGGCAAAAGACTTGGCAATATCCCCCAGCACTGGCGGGATGTCCTTGCCGGCATCCTTCATCATCAGCGGCCCGGCCACGGGCATGACCTTCTTGCTTTCGTCAGAGCCAAACATTGACTTGCCGATGGCACCGCCCAGGGCGTCACCGCCCAAGCTTCCCAGATAGCCCCCAATCAGGCCGCCCACGATGGTGCCGATTACCGGCACTGCCGAACCAATGGCCGCACCGGCGGCCGCACCGGCGAGCGTGCCAGCAAGTCCGCCAGCCGCAGCGCCATAGCCTTCGGCTTTTTCGTCCTGGGTTTCAGCGTTGTCGTAAGTGTCTTTGACCTTAAAACCGGCCTCTATCACGGCCAATACTGCCGGCCCCTTCATGCCCGCCCCAATGCCACGCCCGGGGCTTCGGCCGCCACGGCCGCCGCCCTTGCCCTTGCCTTTCCCGTCCTTTACGCCGGTGTCATCGAGGTCGCCCATTCCCATGCCACCAGATCCGCCCACGAGCATGTTGGTGACAATGACTTTTTGCGGGATGTTGGGGTTACCCATCAGCGAGCCGCGCCCAAGGTTGAGCAACCCCTTGGCAATCTTGAATCCGCTCATAGCGGTCTGAAACGCGATCACGGCCGCCACGGCGGCGCCGATCCCCGTCACCACCCGGGGCGACTCGTCCGACAGCTTGGCCAGCCCCTGGGTGACATAGGCCAAACCATCCGCCACTTTATCAGTGACCGGCCGGAATGCATCGCCAATGGCGCGCATGGCCTCGTCCATACCCTGGGCCATTTCCGCCCATTTTTGCGCTGACGCCTGCCGGCGTTCCTCAAGGTTCTTATCAAGGATCCCGGTGGCACTGGCCGAGTCTTTCTTGAGCTGCGCGTACAGCTCTTTGTTCTGCATGAAGGCCGTCAAAGCGCCCTTAACCTGCATGTCCGCGAACAGATCCCCGGTACGCAAAGCCTGCTCCAGGGAGGCAATCATGGCCTTGGCTTTCTCGGGGTCAGTCTCCTTACTGATCTTCGCCGTAGCGGCGGCCATCGCGGCGGCCTTCTTCGGATCCGTTGCCGCAATGTACTTCTGTGCCAGCTCAAAGCTGGATTCCAGGGTTGATTTACCGTTCTGCAGGCCGGTATTCATCGACGCTTGATAGTCAATCCCTGCATCCTTGTAGGCCTTGACCGTATCGCCAGAACCGATTTTCTCCATCCAGTTCTTGAGGTTGTTGGCCGCCTCATCAGCGCCGCCGGCGGTCTTCATTTGCACCTGAAGCATTGAGCCCAGTTGCGTGACCGCATCCATGCCGGTGATACCGATCTTGCCCATGCCCGCCAGCAACTCGGGGAACCAACGCGCCATGTCGGCCGCTTCAAAGCTGCCCGCCTGGCCCTGATAGGCGATGGCCTCCAGCGCCTTTTGCATCACGGCCGGGTCGGAGATTTTGGCGTTCTGCCCCAGGGCGTTGATCATGCGGGCCGTTTCGCCGCCGTCCGAACCCTGGCCCACGGCAAACTTGGCCGCTACCGGCGCGTACGACAGGGCCTTATCCAGCTCCATGCCGGCACCCACCAAAGCGTTGACCACCTCGGCCACCTGATTGCGGGCCATGCCGGTATCACGCGACGTGCCAATAATGGTCTTGGCCATCTGCGCCTCTTCGGGCTTATTGGCAATGTTCGCCTTGATCGCAATGTCACGAACAATCGCGCCAAAGTCCGCGCTCACCTTCGTCGGAATGGCCATTGCGGCCGTGGCGGCCGCCGCCTGGCCAATGCTGCTTTTCATCTGCTGTTTACCAGCATCGAGCTGCATATGGCCCTTGGCTTTAAACTCGGCCTTAGTTGCCGCCAGTCCCATGGCCGCGTAAGCCTTGGTCAGGTTGCGCACTTCCACACCCTGCTTACGCAGGCCGTCCAGATTATTCTCCAGCTTGCGCCGCAGAGCTTCGGCGCCCTTGTCGCCTGCCATGTGCGCTTTGCGCCATTCATCGCGCAGGCGCATGGTTTCGCCGATCGTCTTTTCCAGCACCCGCGCCCGGGAACCTTGTTCCTCCAGCTTTTTGATTTTGTTGCTGACGTCCTTGAACGCCGCCCCCACCGTCGAGCTGACAGCCCCGCCAATGACCAGGCCGAGAGCAAGTTTGTTTGCCATGTGCGCGCCCTATACGTCGGGAAGATCAACAGCGGCTCAATCCGTGAGCCACCACACCATCACGTTAAAGGGCATGGCCAGTATCTCGGCAGACGAGAAACCCGTCTCTTTTGCCAAGCGTTTGGCCAGCGCCTTAAGCGTGCCCTCGCTACACGTCGTCGTCTTCAACCAGGCGAAAATAGCCCGCCTGAAGGCGCATGTAGTCCTTGTATTTGAGGGCCGTAAGTTCCGCCTCGGTGGCAGTGAGCAGGCTGCAAAACAAGCTCAACTCATGCTTTTCATGGTCGCCATTGCCGGCGATTTTGGCGGCCATAACATCCTTTACGCTGGGCGCGCGCATCATCAACTTGTCGGTTACAACCCCATTTAGATTGGCCTTGTGCTTGAGCGTTACGGTAACGCCTTCGTCACTCAGGACCAGCCAGGACGGGAGCGGTGCAGCGAGAGATACGTTGGTCATGTCATCAATCCTTAGAGGCCCAGGGCCGAGCGTTCAGCGGCCAGCTGATCAACACCGTTGATCACCTGCACCATGTTGGCAAAGTCGATTTCGTACATCACACGACCGTCGATTTCGAGCTTGTAGTAGGTGACTGCCACGGCGTGCTTGATTTCGGCCTTGTCGCCTGGCTTCCAATCGCCCATATCGACCTCTTTGAGCGAGCCGCGCAGGGTCACAGTTACCGACTTGACGGTGCCTTTCTGGCCCTTGAACGACCCACGGAAAACGAGGTTGCACGCGGTCTGATCCGCCAGGCCGAAGAACTTCAGCGCCTCTTTACGCACGCCGTTGGTGGTGAAAGCCGCCTCCAGCTTTTCCAAGCCGGTAGGCAGGTCGACCGGACCGCTCATACCACCGCCCCGGTATTCCTCGGTTTTGATCGACAGCTTGGGCAGCGTCATGGACGGCACGTCACCGGAAAAGCTCACGCCATCAGCAAACATGACGCAGTTGGTCAACATTTCAGGAATCATTGCTCGGCCCCCTTAGGCTGCTTCAAGTACTTCGGCCAGCCACTCGTTGGTGACCTCGATCAGGAAATTCGGGTTCTCGGCCGGCGGCACGTCGGTGAAGCGAATGCGCCAGAAGATTTTGCCCTGCTCGATTTGGCTGGCCGTATTCAGCTCGGTGTCCGCGTAGACCTCGAAGTTGATCACGGCGCCGGCGTTCTTCTGGTCACGCATAAAGGCCTGGAGCCCTGCGGTCACGTCCGACACATAGGTTTTCGTGATCGAGCGGTCTACAGCCCACTTATGGCCTGCCTGGATCGCATCCATAAGGATGTCGCAGGTACGCACGCGGGTGACAAACGACCACTTGGCATCCGCCGAGCACGTGCGGTTGCCCCACAGGCGGTAGCCGCCGTCACGGATGATCGTGGTGATGTTCGCGTTATTGAGCAGGTTGGCCCGGCACGTCTCATCGCCGTCCAAGTACTCCACCGGCCGGGTGGTACCGGTGATGCCGACAAACTCTTTGTTCGATGGCGACGCCCAATAGCCGTACTCGGCATCGGTCCAGGCGAACAGGCCAGCCACCCAGGCAGAAGCCGGGGCATTCACGGTCGCGCTGTCGACAGTGCTCCAGAACTGCACGCCCGGATCCACCAGATAGATCCGCTTACTGCCGAAGTTCAACGCGTAGGCCATGGCGGCCTCGTCCGTGGTATTCGGGCCATCAACAATGGCAATCGCGCGCAGCTTGCCGGCCAGGGCGTCCATGGCGGTGGCCACCGCCTGCGTGGCCGAGTGCCCCGGGGCAATCAGCAACTTAGGCTGGGCGTTGTGTCGGCTCTTGCCGTCCAGCAGCGCCTGAAGGCCCGTGCGCTGGCCATCCGTCAGAACACCACCAATGATGGCGGACGTTTGCAGCGCGGCGTCAGCGAGCTTAGGAACGCCAATGGCGACGATTACAGCCTTAGCCCGCACATAGATTGCCTGGCAAGCCCGGGTGATTGCCGAGTCAGTACCGAACGCGGCAATGGCTTCGCGCTCAGACGTGATCAGCTTCAGCTCGCCCGCCTTGGCGTTGCCGCCACCGAGTACGCCCGGTGTGAAGGTGTCGCACAGACCGATGATCGAGGACGACGGGAGCGAAATAGTGCGCGCGCCGGTGTCGATCAGCGAAGTAGTGACGCCGTGAAAGAAAGTCATAGGGCCCAATCTCCAGAAACGAAAAAGCCCCGCATAAGCGAGGCCGTAGGTTGTTCGTGTTACGCGTAACGATCAGCGCCGGGGAGCACGCCGATGCGGGTTAAATAGACTTCCAGGGGTTGAACTTGAACGTCATACCCTTGGCCGGCTCATTGAGGGACCGCCTCAGCAACCGGCTCAGCGGCTACATCCGGCGTTGGCTCTGTAGCAAACAGGGTGCGGATCAGCTCGACGGCGCCAGTAGCCACCGCGAGAGCCTGGTCATATTCGCCGGCTTCGACAAACGCCCGTACGCTTTCCTTTGCAGCGAGGCGCGTCTCACGCATCCGGTAAACCAGCTCAGCGGTATCCGCAGAGGCCTGCAAAATCGAGTCGGCCGCCTCTTGAGGCGTGCGACCGTTGATCACATAAGCCAGCACCGCGCGAGGAACTTCGCCAGCCGGATAACCCGCCGCCTTGAATGCTTGAGCCTCCGGAGCGGCCAGGCTGTATTCCAGGGCGCGCAGCGTATCGAGCGCATCAACCGATCGGGCGGCGGCGTCGATGCTGCCGCAAAGCTCATCAGCAGTTAACACCACCGGGGCCGGGTCGATCAGAATCGGCAGGCCTTCGGCGTCGTGGGAGCGAACCTTTCCAGGGGCTGGATTTGCAATAACTTCCAGATAGCGCTTTTCACTGATTGGCACTGCATCCGCCGGTATAACGTGCATGCCTTCGATATACGTGCAGCCAGTGATCTTGCTGTAAAAGCGGGACATACCGTCTCCTTATTCAGTAGCCAATGGCCAAATAGGTTGCAAGGTGCGTAGTCGTACTAATTTGCGTGAAGCCGGTTGTAGTTACAGTCCCTGGCTGCCACGCCGGAGCCTCGACCGAGGCAGTTGTGTTTTCCGAACCAAAAACAGGCTTCATCAGCAGAGCATTCGGGAAAGGGATCGGAAAACTGACGGGGCCGGAAGCATTCGTCGCTGTAAATTGGCCCCACTGGATAATCAACCCGCCCAACCAGCTCGGAAACGCGATATAGCCGTTAGTTGTGAGGCTAATCAAAAAACCAAAACGCAGCTTCTTGGGCGTAACAAAAACCGCGTCGTCAGTACCAGCGTTAACTTGGGTTTGAGTGCCGACTTTCGCCGTTCCCTGATTGATTTCATTAGCTTGTGCCGCCAGAGGCACCAGCGCTGCAATATCAATATTTCCCTGATTGATCGGCGCGTTCCAAGCCTTGATGCACCACATAACCGCCAGGTTGCGCGGTCTGGTTTCTGTGCCGCCGGTTGCATTTGTCTTCACGCCCGGATTCGTTATTGGCAAGGCGCCAGGATCGCCGTAAAGCCACAAGGTCTGATCATTGCCGCCTGTGCCAGTGTTCGTTACCGTGTGATCGTGGCTTTTCAGCTCATCTGCCTGGTAGCTTCCAATTGCCCGGCCAGCATCGATACCGCGCCCATGGTCCCAGCCACGCAGGAACTCACCCCGCGACTCGGGCAAGCGGAAATTGCCAGCACCCTCGTCGCCCTTGTTGAAGACCCCGCCCAGGAACGTGGCCAAGTCTGGATAAGCCGCCGCGCTTTTGACGCTGCCATCCAGCTCTAGAAAGCCAGGCGCTACCTTGTCGACGGGAAACCCGATCATAGCGCCGACCGGTAATGCCGAGGCCTGGGCGATCATCGCCGTGATTTGATCCTTGGTGTAGGTGTCAGTAATGCCGTGGCCCGCCAACGTGGTTGGGTTGGTACCGGCGATCACCCGGCCGTACTTATCGACGGTGACATTGGCATACGAGCCAGCGCTGACGCCGGTGCGGCCCACAGCCATTTCAAAGGCCAGAGCGGTAGTGCCCAGCACAATCGGCGCATCCGTCACCATCTGCCAAACGCTGTCGCCGTTGACGGTGCCGGTTTCGACACTCACGAACAGGCCCGGCGTTACCTCGACGCTACTGTCTGCGTCCTGGGTGCGCTTCCACACGCCGGTCGAAGAAACCACGTACAGGCCGTTTTCCTTGGCGACCGCTTGATTCTTCACCAGCACGCGCGCATCCGCCGGCAACAGCACACCGTCGATGGTCTGCACGCCGCTCAAGGCAATGTTGGCCGTGGTGGCCACCAACACCGAATGCTTGAAGTCCATTTTGGCCATGGCTTCGATAATCTGGGAGTCCACGTACTCGCGGGTCGCCAGGACAATCGCCGGGTCAATCTTCAGGACGACGCTCGCGGTATTCGCGACGATGAAATTCATCCGAATGATTTGGGTCTTGCCCGTCCCCTGCACAAGCAACGGTTTGAAGCTCGGGGCACAGTTGGCCACCGCCACCAGGTCGCCATCGGCGTCATACAGGCCGATTTCCCGGATCCACTTACCGCCAACGTCAGCCGGGATCACCTGCTCGGTGATGATGATGTTCGGATTAGCCGGGTCGGTTCGCACCTGATTGACCGGCGCACGACGCCATTCGTTGATCAGGCGTGTTTGCGTGCGGTTGGGAATAGGGTCCGTGAGATTGGCATCACCCACACCCATTTGGGCAAAGGTCCAGGGCTGGCCCAGGGCGGTAGCGTTTGCCTGCTTCGCCTCGCCCACTGCCGTGAGAATGGCAAAAAACTGACTGTTCTGATCAATCATGGATACACGTCCAGGGTGTCAATTTCATCAATACACATGACCTGGCCATAAGTGCCGGTCACCTCGATATCGCGGGGAGTTGGTGGGTAAACGTCGATCACTTCACCCTCGCTTACACAGGCGCCGATGCCGATGTAACCGGTGGTCTCCAAACTGATCGCCAGGCCGGTCATATGCCGACTGACGGGCTTGGCGTCATCAATGAGCCGGGTCAGCTCTTCGTACATTTCTTCGGTAATGCCGGTATCCAGCACACCGACCTTCAGGGCGAACGTACCTGGCACCCCCTCGGGCGCCGTCTGCCACCACTCCACGACCTCGATCAGGTAGCCCAGCGGCTCGACCACGCGGCGCAATGCGCCAATCGTGCCTTTGTGCTTGTGGATGTAATACGAGGCCTTGATGGCGGCCCGCTTGGTCGCCTCGCTCCACCGGTAATCCCAGCGGTCGACCGACCAGGCCCATGCCAAATGCAGCAGCAAATGGGCCGGACAGGTATCGGGGTTGTAGAGCGTGCGCAACGGAACAATGGTTTTTTCGTAGAGCGCAGCCTCAAGGGCCCGCTCCAGCTGCGTGCTATTGCTGGGCAGTAGGCTTTTCATCCGCCAACCTCACGCTATAACCCGTGCAGTACGCAGCCTGGGCTTTAGTAGGGGCCAGGTCGACCCATCCGGGCAGCTCGACACGCGAAACGCCGGCGACATGCACCTGGGCGTCCACAGCAGAACGGGCCACCTCAACGCCAAGACGTTTACGAGGGTTGATCCATTTCGACAGGCGGCTCAGGGCTTCAGCCAGGGCGGCATCACCTTCTGGTCCGGCGCTGTTCATGTGCAGGATCGCGTCAATTCGGTAATTCAGAATTTCGGCGCCCTGGACTGTCACCCGATCACCCAGCGGCCGCACGTCGTCGTCATTAAGGGCTTTAGCCACCGTGGCCAATAGCTCCGGCGTGGCCGTCCCATCCCCTTCGGTACTCAGCACCGTTACGGTAACGCGCGCCGGCGATGGGCTTTCCGCCGTGGCGTCCCGCACGAGGCCGGACGCGTTGCGCGCGTGCAGGATGTAACTGTTACGCGGGCCCGCAGTGGTCAGCCCCTCATAGGCCAACTGGATACGCTCGCGGTACGAATCATCATCCTCAAGGACTTCAGCCACCGGCGGAACCGCCAGCAGATCCTCGGGCTGAATCACCAGGCGCGGAAGGTCGACGTTTGCGCCCAACTGATCGAGGTCACTCTTGATGGCATGAGCCAACAGCAGGGCCTTGCAGGCGTCGTTAACCCGTGCTCGGTTACCAACCTTGTTATAGGCCCCCACCTCCAGCACCTTGGTAACCGGATCGCTTTCAAGCGCGGCGTTCCAGTTGTCGCCCATATAGGCGCGGAACGCTGACAACACTTCGTCGTAGACCTCTTCAAAGTCCAGCGGCTCAAGCACGTCCGGCGCCGGCAACGCCGACAAGTCCACGATGCTCATACGCTTACCTCCAAGACAAAGCTGTCGCCCAGGTACTCGCCGGCAACGAGCATGTTTATTTTCCCATCCAGCAGCGAAAGCGCCGTCACTCGCTCAAGCTTCAGGCGCGGCTCACTGCGGCCGAGGGCATGGGCAGCTTCGGCCTGGACCGCGCTTTTCCAACCAGCATTGATTGGCAAGTCAACGAAACCGCGTAGCTTGCTGCCGTACTCCGGCCGCTGCCGACGACTGCCCAAGGGCGTACTCAGGATGTCGGCGATGGACTGCCGCAAATGCTCGATGCCGGATATGGGTTGCCCGGTGTGGCGATCCATTCCGATCATCTGGCTTAGCCCTCCTGGGCGGCGTATTCGCTATGAGCCTTCAGGAAGGCCACAGCCTCTTTGTCGGATTCCGGTACCACCACCAGGCCCTTGGCCACCGGGTAGGTACGATCGGTATCAGGCACAACCAGCGTGCGCGACGTGTAGACCAGATCGCGGAACGTCAAAGACGCCGGCGCAGTCGTGGCTTGTTCTTCGGTTGCGGGCTTCTCGATGGGCTTGGCCATGATTTCTCCGGGCATGAAAAAGCCCGCACGCGGCGGGCTGTAGGTGATTTTTGGTTAATGCTTGTGGTGGTTGTCGCTGTTACCGGCCGCCAGGATGTCTGCGGCGCCGGTGATGCTTTGCGTTACGTGTAACGTGCCGTCGATTTCTACCGCACCGATCAACGCAATTTGAGGCGATTTGATCGCGGCCCAACCGGGCGCCAGATCGAACTCGGTACCGCCAACCGTGGCATTCACCGCGTTATCCGTAACGGTTACAACCGTGCTGCCCACCTTGATAGTGACTGTTCCAGTGGGAAGCGTGATTGTGTAGGTCTTGGCCTCCCAGTCGTAAACCAGTGAGCCGCCATCATCAAAACGCCATACCTCCACATGATCCCGGTTATCCGGCTGGCCGCCGGCATTGCCGTACAGACCAGGGAGAAACGTGCCCATTCCAGCCTGGCCGCTTGGGTTAAACAAAACCCCCTGCTCGCCCAGGCTGGGCGCTCGCCAGTGCCGCGCCTTGCCCGCCGCCAGGCTGTGCCAGCGCACCCAGGCGCTAGTCCATTCGCCATTGCTGACACGCACCGCCGGCGCCGCCAGATCCACACCGACCACCACGCAGGGCATCAGCATGGCGGCAATCATGCGGTCGTGCTCGGCACTGACGTAGCTCATACCGGATCCTCGGGGTAAACGGGCCCGGTATCACTGGTGAACTCCCCTCCAGGCGACACAGGGCCGACTGGGGATTCGTCAGGCCATGGCCAAGTGAACTCCCCAACCTCGAAAGGCTGGACCCACTGCACCGACCACATGACAAACTGCTCAAGCTCCGCTGTCGGGGCTTCAGGCTGGGCGTGGACCTGCGCCGGCGGGCCGGTGACAAAATCCAAATCCCAACACTGATCCTTTAGCACCGTCATCATTTGGCCGGCCAAGATAGCGGCCTGGAGCGATGCCTTGGGCCGGTCTGCCTCCACCAGAATGCAGGATTGGAAACGACCAATGATCGCCGTTTTCCCCTCTCCCCGATCCTGGCCCGGGGCCATATCAGTGATCCCGTACAACAGCGCCGGCGTCATCACCTCGGCGCCCAGCTCCGGAAACTGTTCAACATGCACAACCCGGGGCATCTGTTTGCTAATTATGCGAGTGATCGCATCATGTAATGTCGTCAGTTCGCTCATTGGATACGCTCAACACCAAGTCGACCATGCCGGAACCATCGGGCTTCAGACGGACAACCTTGTAACGGCCACCGCCCAACAGGGTCGGCAGCTCAATGGTTAAATGGTCGCCCTTCTTGACGCCTTGCACGTCGACTACTCGCGCGGTCAGGGTGGGCTCTAACACCTCGTCGGCATTGATTGCCCCGCCCAGGCGTGCGGCTCCGGTTTTCCCACCGCCGATTTCGGCGCCGACAAAGGGGGAAGCAAACGCACCAAACACCCCACGACCATCTGCCAGAGTCGCTGGATCGCCCAGGCGTTCAACCGCGAGGGCGTCCATGCGATCAGCCAGGGCCCGAAAGCCACCAGCCATTACTGGATCAACAGGGCTTCAGCGAAGCCGCCAGAAGCGTCAGTCAGCAGCTTGCCGAACGGAACAGCATCAGCAGTGCCATCGGCCACCAACACACCGGCCAACACGCTGACCTTGACGCCCGCTTTCAGCGCACCGGTGACCGGCAGCACCCAGGATTCCCCCAGCACGCCGGTAAATGGCTGTCCTTTTACCGTGTCTTCCAGCGGGATCACCACCAGGGCGTTGATCGCCACAGGCACACCGGCTTTGGTGCCGCCAGTAGGGGACACAAACGTGCAGGACCGGCCGGCACCCGAATAGTTTTTAGACATCGCTCAATTCTCCAGAACGTAAAAACAACAAACCCGCACTAGGCGGGGTTATCAGGGACAGCGGGGTTTACTTGCCAGCGGCGCTGTACAGGCCACGGAAGTCAGCAGGCGCAACGCCTGCGTCGATACGCACCTTGCTGGCCACGCCGTCGACGCTGAAGCCGTTTTGCTGCTCCACATACGGCGTATCAATGCCGTTGAGGTAAGCCACTTCAATCGTGTCGCTACCCTGCTTAGCAGCCATGTACCAGGCCGTTGCCGACGCATCATCAAGACGCGGCTCACCGATCACTTTGGCAAAGCCGCGGATCGGGTTGATGATGCCAGAGTTGGCATCAGCGCCCGGCACAGAGGCCGAGTTGATAATTTGGTTGGCCTTGTCTTCCAGGGCCACCGGGGTCAGCACGTAGGCTGGGCGAATGTTCAAGGTGCGAGGCTTGCCACCCTCCACCTGGGTTTTTTGCGAGGCCATTGCAGTCTTACCAGCGATCAAGCTGGCAATGGAAAGCTCAGACGCCGGACCGGCGGCGTTGTTTTTGCGCGAAGCATCAAACAACGACTTGCCGTCGCGCATCTTCGGCGGACTGGTCAGTACCGCATAGACCAAATCGCCGATGGTCGCGCGCGCTGCCTGGCCCATCTTGTACGGCACGTCACTCAACAACGACAAATCGTCGTTGATGATCGCCTGACGGGTGATCGAAAACAGCTCGCCGTAGGTGGCCAGCGTGATCGGCTCGCCACGATCACTCAGGGTGATGTGCTTGTACTCTGCGCCCGGGCGCACTTCGCGCAAGCTCGGGAACTCGCCCAGGCCGACCCGCGAAGAGGTTTTGAAGTCGCTCAACTGGCCTTTTTTGGTCCAGAGCTGGAACGTCTCGGGGGCGTCTTCCCAACCGGTCAAAACCGACTTTCCGGCAATATCCAACAGGATTTGCCCAAAGTCGCTGGAGCTGTGAGTGAAGGCCAGGCCGACCATCTGCATAGGATTGAGCGTGGCCACCAGAATGCCGCGCTCGGTCAGCGAGGCGCGCGCCAGTTCGTTAAGGCGCATATGGTTGAGCCCGTTACTGGCTTCGATTTGGGCAATGCCGATACGCGCCTCCAAGGAAGCACGCACCGAATCACCAACCAGATTGCCGTTGGAAATATGACCGTGCAGGCCCGGGATATTGGAAGGCGTGGCCTGCTCACCCAACTTAGCCAACAGCTGCGCCCGGGCACTTTCAACAGTGCAGCCCATGTCAGCCACGCAAGCCTGCAACAGCTCAGCATGAGCCGTCGCAAAACCGCCGAAAGCGGCAGTGATGCCGGTACGGCGCACGCCTTCCTCAGCAATGACCTGGGCGCGAATCTGATCAGCTGACAAGGAATTTGCCGGAGCCGGTGCAGGCGCGGGTGCTGGAGCCGGGGCAGGCACTTGGTTACGGGGGTTCATCAGACTGTGAAAAGCTTCTGGCGGCATGTGTTCAAACTCCTGCATGCGTTTCGATTTGAGTTGTGCGGCAGCTACCAGCGGATCAATCAACTGATCAGCGAAGCCGGCTGCCACCGCCTCGCTGCCATCCATCCATGTTTCATCCTTCAACAGCGCGTGGATTTCTTCCGCGCTCTTGCCGGTCTTGCTGACGTAGGCCTGCACCAACGTTCCTTCAACCTTGTCGAGCAGGTCGGCATAGCGGCGCATATCGTCCGCGTCCCCGCCCTGAGCTCCCCAGGGCTTATGGATCATCATCATGGCGTTAGTCGGCATGTACACCTTGTCGCCCGCCATCGCGATCACGCTGGCCATAGAAGCCGCCAGACCGTCGATGTACACATCTACGCGGGCCGGGTGGGCCTTGAGCGTGTTGTAAATCGCCATGCCTGCAAACACATCGCCACCGGGCGAGTGAATGCGCAGATTGATTTGTGACACGTCACCACAGGCGGCCAGATCCTGGGCGAACTGCTTGGCGGTGATACCCCATCCGCCGATCTCGTCATACAGCAGGATCTCGACACTACCGCGCGCCATGGCGCGCATTGAGTACCAACTCTCCACTGGCTGGTTTGCCGCCGTAATCACGGACGAAACCGACGACTGAACCGACGCCCTGGGCATCGTCAGCGGCGGCGCTTCACGCTTTCTCTTTTTCGCTTGATAGGTCTGCATTGACGGTCACTTTCCCGTAGAACTTGTGATAGGCGTCGGAGCTGAACACCAGCCCTTTCGCCCGGTTGCTTTCGATTTCTGCCTGACGCGAGCGCTTAAGTTCTTGCGGGTTTCGCCCACGCGCTCGGATCACTTCGGCCTCATCGGCAAAACCGCCCTGCACCAGCGCATCCCAGGCGGTCGCCTCATGCACCGGGTTAATCCAGGGCATCACCGGCCCCTGATAAACCGCGCCGTACACCGAATCCATGTTTACGTCGCCTGGCGGCACAAGTACGCCGCTGACCAAAGCCATTTCGATAAAGGCCCGGTAAACCTTGCGCGACCAGTAGTCGATGAATTCGTGTTGCAGCAGGTCGTAACCCAGTTGCGACTCCACCAATTCCTGACGCTGGGCCGAGTAAGTGCCCGTGTAACTGCGCGTCGCCGTGGAGTAGCCAATGCGCGTACCCGCCGCAACGGCGCGCAACTGACCGTTGCGGAAACTCTCCACAAACTGGCTGGGCCGGTTGCTTTCGATCATCCCCACGTCTTCGCCGGGCAGAAGCCCGTCAAACACCATGCCGGGGGCAATGGGAATACTTCGGGCACCGGTGGCCTGGCCGTCCTTGCCGGCGGTCGTAGGCGCAACCACGTAGTCGTCGGTAGAGCCCTTCTTGATAAACATCGCCAGGGCCGCGCTGATACGGGCAGCAACGCGCTCGCTTTCTTCGTAGTCCTTGATGTCCGCCAAGCGCGTCAACACGGCGTGCAACAGAGGCTGGCCCCTGTTCTGCCCAATTCGCTTGCGGTACGCGATGTGCAACATCCGATCAGCCGGCACGAACTTGGTATCCACGGACATGCTGAAACCCAAAGCACTGCCGGGGTGACGTTTCAGCAGGTTGTATCCGACGACGCGGCGCCAGGCGTCGCGTGTGATGCCCTGGCAAATCCCTTTCGATTCGTCGTTGTAGCTCCAGGGCAGGTAATCAGGCTCCAGCAACTCCAGGGTAAAAGGCACTTTGTGCAAGTGCTTGAAGTTGGGCACCTTGCCCAACAGCTGCTGTGCCAACGATTCGCCGTCACGTAGCCAGGTGCGGCATACCAGCCGCTCCATTTGCGCCCGGGTTAGCTCTCCCGAGGTTTCCGGCCGCAAGGACCACTCGGCCCACAGGTCTTTGATTTGCGCCGCGAACTCCAGGTGAATATTGCCCGCGTGATCCAGGGGCAACGGCTCCACCGCGATCCCGGCACCACCCACCACCCGCTCTTCCAAACGGTCGAAAATACCCGTCACCAGGTCGTGGTCTTCGTCCAACTTTCGAGCCTGGCCGCGCAACGATTCCGCGTCACGCTGCAATGAACTGTCAGCGCTTCGCGTCTGTCGCTTCGCTTTGTGTGTCCGCGTGACCTCGGCAGCCTCAAACGCTTGAATCCCGCTACGGGCCGCCAGGCGCTTCAATCCCGCGCCCGGGCTAACCGCCGCAATGCAGCGATCGAGGAAGTTCAACGGAAGTCAGCCAGGGCATAACCCGGACTGCCTTGCGCGGCGGCACGCTGGGCGTTAACCCGGCGCTCCCATTCGCGTCGACCTGCTTGAATTTGCGGCAGCTCGGCCATGGTGTGGGTGCGACCATTAAAAATGGTCGTTTTGCCCAGCAGAATGGCGGCCTCTGCCTCCAGATACTTGTCCAGCATCTCCTGCGCGTTTATAGCCATCCGTTACTTTCCACGTTATGCCAGTCGCCAGAGGCGTCGGCTTGAGTTGATGGGGGCTCAGGCCGCGCCGACTCAATCGGTGGCTCTGATTCTTCTGGCTCATTCACGTCGGGCACTTCCGGCACCTCCCACGCACCCGTGGCCGGCACGAACTGAGCCTCTAAGGCCAGCTGCTCCAGATCCAGGCCGAAGCGCTCCTGACTGATCCGCAGGGCGGCCAGCGCATACACAAAACAGTCGAGGGCCTCGTTGCGGCGGCGGCCACTGGTCCAGCGCTGAACCCGGCGGCCTTTGGAAACCACCCACTCTTTGCGCTCGCTGGTCAGCTGCTTCATTTCGTCTTCGTCACACACCAGCTCGTTGAGGGGCAGGTGGATGCACTCGAGCACCGGACGGTCACCGTCCGGCTCGATTTTCAAGCGGCTGTAGATCAACTCCTTGGCGTTGTCCGTGCCCACCTCAGTGAGGTAAACCCGGTCGCCCTTGGTCTTTTTCTTCGGGAAGGTGGCAATCTTTTTGCCATAGGTCGCAGCGCCGAACACCGGGATAACCCAGGTGACGCCATGCTTTTTACTTTCCTTACGCACTTCGTCCGAGTAGTGGCCGCCGGAGTCCCAGCACCAACGCTCTACACGCATTAGCGTGCCGTCCTCGCGGGTGAACTGGCGGCGTATTTCCTGGCCCACTTTCTTGCGCAGCTCAACGCTTGCGGGGTCACCGGTCAGTACCCAACGGTGAACCAACCACGCTTCCTCACCGGCGCCGAAGGCCCATACACGACCTTCATACCGGTCATCTTGCGTATCAATCCCACCGAACAATGCAACGCCACGGGCGGGCACCTTCAGGTAGTTACTGCGCCGCTTGGCCAGCACTTCCCATTCCAGTTTCTCGCCTTGGTCTTCTTCCCAGGCTTCGCCCAGTGTGGTGTTGATAAAGGTCTTGAGCTTTCCCCGGTCCTTGCCGACCTTCAGCCATTCACTGACCACCGAAGCCCAGGTAACGAACTCGGAGTACACGGTCCAGATGTGGAACGTGACAGATCGCGGCGTGGTGATCGGCTGATCATCGGCGGAAAACCACTCCATGCCGTCGCGGGTCCAAATACCTTGGCGCTCGCAGATGTAGCGCCCAGTAACTGAGGCCTGAATCATTTCGTGGTATTCGAACGTGCAACCGTTGCCGGACTCGCACAAGTACCAGGCTTTCTCTACCTGGCCGTATCCATCGAGCCGCCAGCGCATGCCGTAAGGCTTGTCGAAGGCTCCCCATTTCAAATGCTGCTCTGTGCCGCAGCACGGACATTTTATGTTGAACCGAAGGAAGTGCGGCGACTCATCAGCCGCCCGGCTGATTTGGCAGCCCTCGCCCACTGACTCGTCATCCTCACCGCCAGCAACGATCACCCCAGGAGTAGACCCACGTATTGATTTAGGAAACGTCGCACCTTCAAGGCGCTTATCCCCCAGCATCGTCGGGGAGCCCTCACCCTCGATATCGGCATCGAACTTTGACAGTTCGTCGTAGATCACTTCATCAGGGCTTTTCTCCCGGTAGTTGCGCGCCGCCTTACCACCCAGGCACCAAAGCATTTTCGAGTTATCAAAACGCTTTTCGTCCAGGGTGTTATCCCGGTGCTTTACGCCGTACCAGGGCGCCAAAGCGCGCACCAGGGGAACGTCGCGGATCATCGTTTCGATGTGGCGCTTCATCATGGTGTCGGCGTCCGGATCGGTCGGGCACCAGGACAACACGTTGCGTTTCTTGTGCTGGATCTTGTAGCCCTTGTTGGCTACCAGCATCTTGGTATAGCCAACCCGTGCGGACTTCAGCACGTTGACTACAGCGATCAGGTCATTGCCCATCGCATTAAGAATGGCGACCTGAAACGGCGCCGTGGTCCAGCGCCCCTCCTGATAGGACGACTCGGAGGACAGGTAAAAATGCTTATCGGCCCACTCAACCGCCGTCAGTGGCGGTTCCTTGTAGAGACCGGTTAGGCCCTTACGGACGCTATCAATCAGCGCCCTCATCCAGGGCTTCGACGAACTCATCTAGAAGCTCCGGCAAGGTGTCGGCCAGGTTGACCGCTTCGTTCCGCGTAACGGCTATTTCACGTTGGATAGCCTCGATGTGACGCACCTCGATATCCGGGTGCTTGCGTTTCACTTTGATGTGAATGGTGTCCAGCGTTGAGCCGAGCATCGCGCTCAACTTGCCCAGGGCGAACAGGCAGAAATCCACCGGCACCAGCTTTTTGGCTTTCACCCGATTACGCATTTCTTGGGCGTCGGCTTGCTCAGTGGTCAACCGCAGTTTCTGCTGCGCTTGCTTGTACTCAATCAGCGGATCGATGGGTTGGCCGTCGTCATCGAGTGGTTGTTGTTTCTCGCCCTTGTGAACCAGCCGGTTATCCAGCACAGAACGCACGTCATAAAACGACTCCCGACCGATCTTGGCGATGGGCGTCACCCCCCATTTATCGAAGGCTTGCGTGGTTATCCCGAGGCTGTCCGCCATGCGTGATTTGTTCAGCCACTCCGGCTTACGGGTGATCGATTGATTAGCCATAACTACACAACAACCAACCTTTGAAAATGGGTCATATATAGCGAAGACGCGGGGCCCGAATTACCCCCATGAGGGGTGGGGGTCCAGGAGTACCTTTGGTTATTCGTCCCGGCCTACCTGTCAAGCGAAAAAGGCGATGAAATCGAAGAAAAGGCCACTTTTTTCACCTTTTCTCTGACTTCCCGTCGACTGCAGCCATCAACGAGTCGAAGCCATCGCTTCAGCCCAGGCAGTCGCTGCGTCAGCCTGATAGTTCGCGTTGACGATGTTCTGCCCGATCTTGAAGAACGGGAAAATGGTTCGATACCTGGGCGCTGAATCACTGAAGATAAACACTGGCCGTACCTCATCGCCCTTACCCAGCGACTTGCGCTCCCACACACCCTGCGTACCGTCGATCTCGCCAGCGAAGAAGCTACGAGCATTGCCCTTGCGACGACTTCGGGCGCTACCGGTAGCGTTCGCCTGATAGCCCCTCGAAGACTCAGCAGCTCCAAGGCCCGATAGGATCTTCAACATCGTGCCGCGAGATACGTTGCCGTATTGGTTCATAAAAGCTGTGGTGGGCACTGCGTATTGGCCGCTGCGCATGATGTCGCGCGCAATCAACGACTTTTCGAAGCGCTTGTGAGGCCGCAGCCCCCCGCTCACCGCCTGCTGTAGGTAAGTATCAGCAGGGATGCCAGACGCCCATGAGTCTTTGAAATAGACCTCGGCGGCTCGCTTCTTGGTGGCCATCTTCACGAACAGGCTATTCAGCGTGGTCGGGGTGGGCCGGTCCAAGCGTTTCTGCATCACCGTGATGGAGCCCTTCTTGACCCGTTGAGCCAATAGGGTCGCGGTACGAGCCATTACGAAAGGAATTTGTCGTTTCTCTAACTCACGCATGCCCGCAGAAACAGGGAACGCGTCCAGCGACATGTCGACCTTGAACATCGTCTCTCCCCTGCTCTGTCGATCTACTGACTGTTAGAGGTGCGGCCTGAAGCCGGGTCGCTAACGCCCGCCTTGCGCGCCAAAAATTGCGTATACAAGCCACCTGCAACGTCTGCGCCTATCACCGCGATTACAATGCCCAAGCCGGCGGCCAGGTAGAGGTTGTTCCAAAGGGCCATTGCGAGCAGCAACGTGGCCATACCCAACAGTCCAGAAGCTAGAAAGCGCAGTGCAACTCGCTGAAGGATTTGGCGAAGGCCTAGGTCACTGCCTGATGCGCGAAGCATTTCTCCAGACAAACCGGCGAGGCTTAGTAGAACCAACAACCACAAAGGCACATCGGTCAATGCCTGATGCTCGGAGTTCATCTTGAGTCCTCAAATAGGTCGGCCTCCACGTAGCTGGCATCCGCTTTAGGCAAGGAGACAGGCGTGGGACCGAAAACAAAAAAGCCCCGCTCAATGGCAGGGCTTGTAATTAGGAACAAAAAACCCGGCTCAGAGGCCGGGCTTTTAAGGCGTCTCGCTGCGTTCACAGCAATACACGCTGCTATAAAAACAAATCTATTCCGTGCGGAAAAGCATTAATTTCAATAACCGTAACTTTTCCTAAGGATGTCACTCCCAGCAGGAGTAATGACGTACCCACCTGAACCGTTTGACTCAAGAAAGCCCCTTTTAACAAGTGAGTCGATAGTCTTGAATGAGTAGGTTTCTAACTCTTCTTTTTCACGCTGAAACTTACTATCTGGGTAAAGCACGTAACCAAGGGAGGCAGAATTGAGTGCAACACTTTGGATCTCTGTCAGCTTGACCTTGGGCGCCCGTGTCGACAATGGCACCGACTGCTCCACCTGCTCTAGCTCTCCCTCTCTCCAATCACTAGCCTCGACGGGCGCTGCTTTTTTTCTAGACCGAAGCACCACAACGATAACTACAACCGAAATAATCAGCACCACTTTTACATAGACGTCCATGTGACCTTCTCCGTGATTAAATTGCGAAATTCGGCTCCAACTGAGCATCCGCTCACATTCGTTCTGACCAAAGATTGCATGGAATTTGGCGAATATGCCTTGATATCATTATCGGCTGAGAACGGCTAATAGCTGCCATTCGAGACTGCTGAAAATCGGCCAATAATGTGGCTTCGCCAGGGTCTGGAATCGGCCAGAAACTGAAGTTAATAAGGGGCTGCCGTCTATTTGGTGAAGGCGACCCAAAGGGGAAGACAAATGATACTGCGTATCGTCAAATTTTCCTCTCAAGCTCACAAACAATATCAGTAAGGTTATTCCCAGCAATCGAATTATCCCGCCTCCAATCACCGCCATTTTTTGATTTTTGCACATAAAGACTATTATCTTTTTCGAGAATTCTATAGGAAATTGTAGAGGTGACCAAAACAGGGCAGCCTTCGATTACTGACCAATCTGGGATATTGTTCTTAATATTATTAAGATGGGTATGAAAAGCAGAAGCGGATGCAAAACGTTTCTCTGGATCTATATGGGTCGCTTTTCGTATTGTTCTCTTAAGGATATCTGGAACCCAAGGGGGAAGCGTTGAGAGATCGAGAATCTTTCCGCGCTGAATGCGCTGTTTTATGCAACGGTCAACAAACAGCGCTTGATCAGCTCTCGACGAAAGCAAATCATGCTCACGCCTTTGCCTCTGATTTAACCAAGCCATTTCTTCGTAAGGCAGATAGCCGCCCAAAAGTTGATAGAGCATTACTCCGCACTGATATAAATCGCCTGCAAACCCGTAAGATCCCGCCTCAAGAGATTCCGGTGGCCTATAAAGAACAGCATGGCTTGATGCAGGTATTGAATCTAGATCTTCAGGGATATATTTAATTGATCCAAAATCACCGATGATCGACCTACCATCATCACCTACGTAAATGTTAGACGGCTTCAAATCTCTGTGTACGTACCGACGCTGGTGTAAATGAACAACGCCACACAAAACTTGCCTAACTCGCTCAACCGCTCGCAGATTGCTGTGTTCAGTCTTTTCTAGCACGTCGTCAAGATCGCCATCTAAGCGAGGCGTAACAAAATATGCCCACTCCCCGTCAAGAAGGCCAGCACTCTTTACCGGCAAGATATTTGGGGCTTCAATCAACGCCAAAGTACTGGGTTCAGCATGGTACTTAATGTTTCCTCCCCAGTAGTAAAACTTTACAGCCACTTCGTTATTCAAAATTCGATTCTGGCCGAAAAATAAATAACCATTTGCTCCTTTATCCCCTTCTCTTGTAAATATTATATCTTTACTCAAAATTCTGAGCTGATCCTTTATTTGCTGAGGAGCACCGACTGTCGCAATTAGTATCCCGTTCATAGGCCCTGTTTCCGAATGTAAAAAGCAGCGGCCTTGTAGGCGTCTTCCTGATATTTTTTAAGCCCGGCCGGCAAGTTAAAACTAACTTTTTTCTCAGATGCAGCCATTCCTTGACCGGTAACAAATGTGACCTCCGAAACTCCATTTAGCTGGATAAGTGATTCCATTTTGAAGGATACTGCACCAGCAGCCATTCTTCCCTTTTGAGGACGCTTCTTTATAACTACGAGCTCGACGTTGTGCTGTCTTGCAAAATTCTGAAACGTCTCAAAAAATGATTTTATGTCATCACTAGATTCGTCATCACCAAGCTTAATTTTCTGTGACTCTTTTTTAAGAAAAACATAGCCCGCATTGGCTTTTTCCAGCAGCACAATTATTGCTTCAGAGCCTGCCAATTCCACCCCGCATAACTTGTCCATAACATCCCTTTATATTTTTATGAAAGCTTGCATGGTCGTCTAACTTAACAAGGCTAGCAGGTGGCCATCAGCTCGTCCACGCTTGTCTACTGGGTACCTAGCCGGGGTTTCCCGGCACCTCTCTGCCGGCTAATAGGAAAGGTAATTAGAAGCAAATTAAGTGCCTCTGCCGACTAGTAGATGCTGAGCATGGCTGTTTTGGCCGTTTTCTGTCCAAGGTGAGAGAAAGAGAACGGCCATAACTAGACAGTCGGATGGTGTTTAGGAAATCTGGGGCGACTCAGATAGCAGTCAGGAAAGCGTCGCAGAGGTCAAGCCACCGCCCTCATCTCACTCAGAGCACAATCCACCCAAGCAGCGCCTGCCCTCGCCAACTCACGTGCTTTCCCTTCACTGAGTCCGAAATATTTCCCCACTCGCAACATTGGCCACTTTTCGCCGTAGTACAGCCAAATCACGTCTCCCATCTGTTGATCCCGATGGGTCAGCCTAGCAACAGCATTATCGATAGCTACGGCCCACTCATCTGTGATGCAGTAATTTTTACTAACTGATACCTGTGCTACCGCTTGCCGCATCAGCGCCAAAGTAGGGGACGTATAACCAGGCACACCCATCCCGTCCATTCTCCACCATCCCCACTGTTCAAGCAGGTATTCAGTATCCCCCAATGGCCGGCCTGCCGGTTTACGAATCATCATGCTCTCAATCCCCTGTGTAATTTGTTCCGCCTGCTCCCAGGCGGTTTGGTTGCTCGTATTGGCTCTGTGGCCCTATCGGTGTCGGAGGAGTCTTTAACTCCAAGACTTCGCGCTGTACCTGCTGCAATTTGAAACTCAATTGAGTGACCAACTCGTCGACAGAAAGCACCAACTTGGTCCCCTGAACAACCCAACCTGAGCCGTTGCAATCCGTGCAAACCAGCTCATAAAACACCCCCGCCACTACCGCCCTACCCTTGCAGATCGAGCAGGGTTCAAGCTCGATCCGCTCCCGCTTAAAGCCAGGCCCCTGTCGTTTCTGCACGTTTTAAAACCTCGCCCTTAACAAATTGTGGTTCTGGCTCGCAGGCCCCGCCGTTCAAGGCGCCTACGAGGTTTTGCGAATCTTCATATCTAACGCCTGTCTGCTCGTGAATCGCCTTGAAGCCACGTTCATCTAACCAGTCATGCCACTTCACCAATGCCAGGCGGCGCTGCTCTTTGGCCTGGGTGTTGATGTAGGTGGAGGCGATTTTGCCCAGCGAGTGGTTGAGCAGCATCTCGCCGATGTGTCCGTCGACGCCGAGGTCAGTCCAGGCGGTGCGGGCCACCTTGCGCAAGTCGTGACTGGTCCAGGCGCCCTGCCCTAACCGGGTGAACACGGCACTGGCTTGGTTATCACTCAGCGGCTTGCCACGGCGCGACGGGAACAGGAAAGCCCCCTCATATCCCTGGGCGGCCTGGCGGTCACGGTAACGACGCAGCAGCCCGCACACCTGATAGGTCAGCGGCACGCGCAGCTCAGTCTTCGTCTTGGTGTGCTCGGCCGGCAGGAACCACTCGCGCTCTGTCAGCGCAATGTCGGCCCAACGGGCCTGACGGGTCTCGCCGATCCGGGTGCCGTGGCACAGCATCATCAAGGCCAGCACGGCGTCACCCGGTGCGCTGTCGAAGCGCTCAGCCAGCAGTGCCACCAATTCAGGCAACTGAACATCACGCAGGCGTGCGGCCTTAGGCTGGATTCGCGCCGTGGTGAAGTTGCTGAACTTGAGCTCGGCCATCGGATTTAAGGGGATCAGGTCCAGTTTGCGCGCCTGGCGGAAGGCCATGGCGACGAGGCGAAACAGCTGCTGCACATACGACAGCGACAGTTCGGCCTGGGCCGGCCACATCAACAGCTTGTCCAAGGTCTGGGCGTTGACGTCGTTGAGCAGCAGGTCATTCAGTCGCGGCTTGAGCTGGCAACTGATCGCAGACTTGATAGCAGCACGGCGCTTCTCGGACAGTGCCCGCGACTTGGCCATGCGCTCACCGAACCAGTCGAGCAGCTCACCCAAGGTCAGCCAGCCCGAGACACTGGCCGCGCCGTCAGCCGCCACACGCAGGCGCACCGCCGGCAGCGCCGCGACCACCTGCTTGCTGCTCAGGTCGGGGAAGTGCCCGATAAGGTGCCATTGGCGCTTGTGAAGCAAGTACCAAGAGCCACGCGTGCGGTTCTTCGCAAATCGAAAATGCAGCGCCGGGTGACTGGCGTCCCGAAGGTCACGCACATGTTCAAGCTTGGCATTGCGCGCGATCTCGGCATCCGACAGCTTCACCGTGAGGGTTTGGATTTGCGTATTCAAAACGTGCCCTCCTCTGGATCAAGAAGGTCGACAACCTCATACGTAGACGGCCACATCGAACCACCGTATCGAATGGCCATGGCCTTATCGAAAAACAGCGCCAGTGCATGGTCTGGCGTGCTCCCCAGTTCTATCTTGGAGGAGCAGCAAAACACCGCGTAGCGGTATAACTCAGGAGCGGGAACGGCAAGGCGTGATTCAGCCATCAGAATTTTTCCTTGTTGTAGCGATCAGCCATGCTGGTGACTTTTGTTGGTTTGAAAGGCTCAACCCAGCCAGCCGCGAGCTGTTCGAATCGGCTGTACTGACCCAGGAAGGCGGCGCGGACCGTGCCACCGGCGATATCTCGGCCTTTGCCAATGATGATTTCGGCAATGCCCTTCGCTTCGGAGTGTTCGTGGTAGACCTCGTCGCGATACACGAACAGGATGATGTCGGCGTCTTGCTCAATGGCGCCGGATTCGCGCAGGTCAGAACAAAGCGGACGTTTGTTCGGACGATCTTCGCATTTGCGGGAGAGCTGGCTGAGCAGAATCACCGGGACGCCCAGCTCGCGAGCCATAAGCTTCGCGGTGCGCGTCATGTGGCTGACTTCCTGCTCACGGCTGGACGTACGCGAGTCGGACTCCACCAATTGCAGGTAGTCGATGACAATGAGGTCCAAGCCATACCGACGCTTATGGCGGCGAGCGGCCGAGCGCAGTCGATTCATCGACATCGACGCGCGATCCGACAGGAACAGGTTCGACTTTTTGAGCTTGCCGGCGGCACTCATCAGCTCGACGCCGTGGGTGTTTGGGGCCTTGCCATTTTTGATCAACTGCAAAGGCACACGCCCTTCGGACGCCATGAAGCGATCCATCAGGCCCGTGTTATCCATTTCCAGGCTGAACGCCATCACGCTTTTGCCATCACGGATAGCCGCGTGAGACGCGATATTCATGGCGAGCGTGGTTTTGCCCATGGCCGGGCGGCCAGCAATGATGATCAGTTGGCCAGGCTTGAGGCCTTGCAGCTTCTCGTCCAAATCAGGAATACCCGTGGACAAGCCGTCAATTTCATCGCCTCGATCCGCCCGAGCTTGTAGCACCTCGATGTAGTCGTTGAGGAAGTCCTCAGCCTTGACCACCTCGGATGTTGCCGACTGGCTGTCGATGGCGTGGGACTCAGCCTGTACCGCTGCAACCTTGTCAGCCGCTGGCTGGTCCCCGTAGGCGATGTCATTGATCCGCACGCTCAGTTCGATGATCGACCTATCCAGGCTTCGCTCACGAACAGTTGCGGCGTAGGAAGCGGCGTTTGCAACACTGGGCGTATTGCGGGCAATTTCTGCGGCGTAGGCAAACGAACTCGCACCACCAGGCAGATCACCCACATAAACCCCGACCGTCACGATGTCGACGGGATGACCATCACCGTGCAAGGCCAAAATCCCGCGATACAGCTCGGCGTTGTCCTCGTAGTAAAAGTCCTCGGGCACCAGGTCGGCGGCCAGTACGTCAATCAGCTCGGGGCGTAGGAACATCGCCCCCAGCACACCGTGTTCGGCTTCCAGGCTGTAGGGATCACGCATTGTAATTACCCTCAACGACCTTCACGAAGTTGCTCGGGGCAATCAGCCAATCGAAGTTGCAGCGGAAAGGATTACCACCAGAAGCCGAAACCTTACCCATCAGAAACTCGCTGGAGCGCACCAGGGCGAAGTACTCAGCCCAGAAACTGAGATCCTGATGAACATCGCTTTCGTTCCAACGTGCGTTGACCTTGGCAATTCGATCCTTCGTCAACAACATGACCCGGGGAAACTCCGGGATCGTTGCGTTGAACAAATCGACGATTGCCTGGGTTGGGCATTTCGGCTTCGAAATTTTCGCTGGTTGCTCACAGCTAACGAGAGGTGTTGGTTCACTTGATGGTTCTATTACGGTTCTGGGTGCGGCTGCTGCGGGGGTTTGCGTCTTGAGCTGCGGGGGTGGTGGTGCATCTGCTGCGGGGTGCGCCGCCTGCGGGGGTGCATAAGATGCGGGGGTTAGTGTGTAAATCGTCGAACGTCCCATACGTTCACGGACAGACAAAATGCCCACCTGACCGAGCCACTTGATGGCGGCCTGAACAGTCCTTTCCGCTAGGCATGTCCGCTCAGAGATACGAGCGACCGAAGGCCAGCAGACACCCTCGTCGTTTGCATTATCGGCCAGCGAAATCAGTACAGCCTTTTGGGGGCCGCTCATGCCTTGCAACGGCCAGCACAGGCTCATGATGATGGTACTCATGCGGAAACATCCTGGGCAGAAGCTAAGGACGCCTTCAAATGATTGAGGCATGCTTGGCGAAATTTAGACTTGGAGGCATGCGAGTATTGGCCGCTAATCATGAGAGCGGCCTTCATCGCGGCGGATTGATTTGTAACTAGGTGCCGAGACACCTTTTCGGAATCGCCAGACAGTGTCGCGACATCGCCCGAGCTGTTGACGGCGTGGCCGTTATTGATCATTATTCACCTCGTTATGAAGCTGTACTGAACCGCCCTGCCAGGCGGTTTTTTTATGTCTGTAATTTGGCTACTGGATGAATTAACAGCTAATCCATAATCTCTATTCCGGAGTTCCAACTCGGCGGAAAATGGAGGACATCAAACGGTTAAGCCGTCCTAGGATGCTCAACGAAATAGTTGGTGAGAGCCTGAATCGAGCTGATCCGAGGATCCTTGGTGGCACCGTTCGAGATCTTGCTCAGCGTGAAATAAGGGACTTTTGCTGCGCTACTGATTTCCCGCCATTCACCGCGGCGGTGAGATAGCTCGCCTCTGACGAAGCCCAGCAGGTCTTGTTGGAAATTGGCTACGTGCATAGCGGCTAACCTATCTAGTCATTAACGCATATCGTAGCCGTATACGAATATTTTGGTCAAGCCACAAACGACTAGCCGCAGATGAGACTATTAGCCGTATATGGTTTAGGGGCTACGCAAAATGCTTTCTACTCGCCAAATCCTGGCAAACAACCTCAAGTACCTCATGTCCAGCTCGCAAAACTTGAACACCCAAAAGAAATTGGAGGCCAAGTCAGGGGTTGGACAGACAACGATCGGTCGAGCCCTAAAAGCAGAAACGGACACCGGTATAGACCGGGTTGAGTCGTTGGCCAAAGCATTTAAGCTAGAAGCTCAAGACTTGATTGATAACGGTCTGATTGACCGCCTGAAGGGCGGGGAATCAAACATCAGTTCCGGTCATGGCCTTTATGATCCGGTTCCTCTGATCTCATGGGTGACTGCAGGGATGCTCAGCGAAAGTTTTGATTTGCTATCTATAAATCATGCCGAGGAATGGCTGCAGTGCCCTTACTCCCACAGTGCCAGCGCATTCTGCCTGCAGGTGAATGGGCTAAGCATGTTCCCCGAGTACAGGGATGGTGAAATCATCCTCGTCGATCCGGATATTGAAGCTCGTCACAACAGCGATGTAGTCGTGAGGACACCAGAGCCTGATCGCAAGACAACATTTAAAAGGCTACAGATTACGGAGGAAGGCGTTTTCTTGTTGGCCCTGAATCCCGACTATCCAAGCCGTATTTTGGAAATGCCAGAGGACACCAAAATCTGTGGAGTGGTGACAGGCTCCTGGATGAGGCGTCGCTAGAAAAAACCAGTTCCAGCAAACCCGCTTAGGCGGGTTTTTTCATGCCCTCACATAACCAAATACGAATAAACATAAATAAATAGCCATATCCGGCTTGACATAAAACCCACATACGAATAATTTAATAGCCACGAACGGCTAAAGAAGAGTTCGGCGGGACTTAACAACCCACAAACGACTGGTGAAGCCGCCAGATAGCATGGGATCAGCGAAGTGATCTCCCAGCCCCGGAAAGCGGGACCGACTGGACCAAGCTCTTTATGTAGAACGGAAGATTTCACTGGCTGGCCTTGGCGACAGGGCCAGACGGGAAACCAACCGGGAGTCACGACGATGGAAGCAACAATCATCAACGGCGTATGGAAAGGCCACCTCGGACGCGGCCTTGCGCACAAAGAACTTCAGTACCTGCTATCCGCTGCCCAGGGCATGACGGCAAAAGAGATTGCCCGCCAGTTCGACGTTGCAGCCTGCACTGTAGCGAAGCGCCTTTCCTGCGCCATGTTCAAGCTCGGCGTTACCCGCCAGACCGCCATGATTGCCGAGGCTATGCGCCGCCAGATCATCTCGCCCATGTGCTTCGTGTTGGCGGCGCTGATCGCCATGCACGCAATGATCGGTGACGAGTCAATGCGTCGTGACCGCCGGGTGCCAGAACGCCGTACGGCAGAAGTCAGGATGGTACGCCGCGCCGAACAACCGATGCTGCTCGCTTAACTCAAACACCGAGGAAAAAGATATGCCCCAATCAATTCAAGAGCGTGCCGAAGGGCTCGCGGCTCTCCGTGTCCGCGCAACCATTGCCACCAGCGCGATGTACGCCATGATCGGTAAAGAGCAGCCCGTGCAAGAGGTTCGCTTCCAGGTAATCAATAAGGGCAGCGGCGCGTATCACGTTGTCGAGCGCTCCACCGGCAAAGTCATGGGGATGTGCTTCACCTGGAAGGCAGCGGTCAACCGCGCCCAGGTGCTTGAGGCTCGCGCCGACGGCAAGAAGATCAACATTGAAGGATGGTCCCAGTGATCAACGCAACTCCGTGGAGCGCATCAGCAAGATAAACGCCGCGCGGCGCAGGCCAACATGGCTGGCAATTCAGGCAAGTGGATTCGAAGAGGTAGGCCATGGCCGAGGAAGAGCTGACGGCGAAAGCCAAGAAGCAGCAGGACATTCACCAGCGGCTGCTCATCAACCTGATCGCCGCCGACTTCGAAACTCAGGCGCAGATGCTCAAGTGTGTCACGACACCTTTTGTTGTTAGCGAAAAGGCGTCTAAATCACTTTGAATTCACAGTCTTCGCGCGCTGCAGAAAGATTCAGGGAAAGAGGGTGACGAAATCGTCGACCCAAAATACCCCCTACATTGTTTACCCGGTTCAAACATTTAAAATGGAGGCATGCACTGATTGAAATACGCTTATAGCATCTGGCACGTCTACGTAAAATTTTAAATCCCTAAGATCAGGCATTCTTGCAACAGCGTCAGGACCATTCGGCCTTATTATTGGATACGTTAAAAGCCCTTTCTCGTAAAGCCTAATAAGCTCTCGAGTAGCTGGCCCCTCACAAGCCTGTAACGTATCCAATTTAGTGGCATGATGAACAGCAATCCTACCATCCTCGAGGTAAACATAAGGTGTGGACAAGGCTGCATCCATTACTCCCAGCTTAGTCGCAGCAATAGCCAAAAAAAGAAAGGGAGATGAATCAGGAGTTCGTTCCAAAACTTTCTGAATGGCCAGATTCCTGAGATCATTATTAAGAATATTACCAATACCAGATGCTACTACCTCGGTTAGAGGGTTCGCCCCCCGAGTATCACCACGTAGATAAGGGCCAAACCAATCTTTGTCATTACCCCCCATGCAATCAGTGATCCATTCAGAATCGTGATTCGAAAAATTCACCCCGTGAAAATTAACTTCACTTATGTAAGCTTTATTGATCGGAATAGACCATCTTTGGAATGCAATATTTAGCATTTCTTCTGACTCAAAAAAATAAACCCCCTGCATACGCGAAACCTTATCAGGGTAATTCGTCTTGCGATAAAGCTCCAAAGAAAACTCATCTAAAACAGAATCTACCAAACCGAAGGTCGACAATTTTTTCAATCGGCTTGCATGCCATACGGATATACCGAAACTTTGATCAGTAAATAGCCCGTGCGACTGAATCCTCCCAATAGCAACCTCCCAAGCCACATGAGGATTCTCGATGTTCAAATAAGCATATAGTCGTCGCCACTGCGCCATAGTTACTCCAATAATAAAAATATTTTTACTCTGTGACGCCAAAATTTGTTTCGCTATGTCGGTGGTCACAACGTTCTAATTAGGAACGCCTCAAACTCTAAAATGACGCCAGCCGGCAGGCAATCGGCTGTTTGGAGCAGTTATGAATCCAAATATGATCATGGGCCCTGCTCAGACCGGCATCCGTGGTGGTCGAACCAGCGTGCACATGGATTACCCCGATCTGTAATTATGCTGATTCCATGAAAACCTGAGAACCGCATCGACTAAGTCAGAAAACGCGAATTCGAATTCAGAAGACATGCCTCTGTCGCTTGATCTCCCATCAACAAAAGCAAATTTAGCAAGACCACTCAAGACGACGCCTAGCACTGGAAGTACGCGCTTGTAGTTATCAAAGGAGACACCGGAAGGTATCCTGTTATCTAAATAAATTTGGATACTGTCGGGACTTAACAGCGAACACCTCATGTATCCAGCGAGAAACATAACATTAGAAATCCAGTCCTCTACCTCCCGCCGGTCTGGCTGCAAAGGTTTGCATGCCATGTCAGCAAGGGTTGAGTATGACTTTTGCCATTGTTTAACTTCAGCATCACCAGTCTCACTGAAATCAAAGCTAGGGTTTCGGTTATTTGGAAACATAACCTCATAAAGTTCATATCGTCGATAAAACTTTACGTTTAACTCGGCCTCCATACCATCCAGCCACTCGTTGAATGAATCAACGTGAGTTTTGTGAGCTTGCCGCCTAGTTGAGATTGTGGAGTCGAATGACTGCTTTTGAGCAGCACTAGCAGCGCGCCATGCTGCAAAGGCAGCGAAAGCCGTTGCAATAGCAGAAATGATCGCAAATAGATCAACGATCCTGAAGCTTTCGGATTTCTCTCCCGAAAAGCCATAAGCGAACAAAGCGCCAGTCAGAAAAAGACCGACGCAGCCGCCCCATACCACCTTGTCCTTGATCACGACCTTATCCTCCGAATTGAGTCGCGATTATACCGAACCGCCGAACCTACCGGGAAACACCCCCCTCCACTGCCCCGGCTTAGGTCTCTCCATGCCCACAGAAAACCTATAGGTCAGCGTCAGCAATCAGCCTTGCCCCAACCTTACGGCCAGCAACCTGCGCCAGGCCACGGTCAACATAGGTTCGGTCACCCGCAACAACAGGCACCACCATTTCGCCACCGCGCTTTACCTCGACGTTGATACGCCAGGTCTCCAGGCCTTCCTCGTCCTTGTCGCACTCCATGTAGTTCCAAACCTGAAAGCCTTCGATCTCATCGTGAATATCGTGCTTGGTCATGGTCCAGCCCGTTTAGAGGAAGGGGCCATCGTAGCTCAAAGCCAGCCGGTACGGATGATGACGGCGATCAGGTGAAGGGTGGCGGAGATCAGGTTGATCCACTCAGTCAGTCGTTTCATGCGGTAGCGCTCCAGCTCGGTTGATAACTGAAGCTTGCCGTCACGGCTCAAGAACACGCGCATTATAGGGAAATTTCTCGCCCTAACTCCCTACTCCACCGCCCGGGCATGGCCCGGCAAGGACTCCCCATGCCTACAGAAAACAAAGTCGCGGCGCCGCTGCAGGTGGAGCGCTCGACAGTAGCGAAGCTGTTATCACCGAATCAGCACCCAAACCCCGCACCATGATGATCAGTTGGTTTTTTTAAGACTAGTAATTAGCTTTGCTATTTGTTCAACACCGTCAAATGTAGAAGGTATTGCGTCATCACTACTAACAATACCACTAAATACTATCTGCTCAAACCTTACGAGCAAATCGCTATCCTTCTCTTTTATTTCCTTAGCGTATTTTGCATAACTTTGAATAAACTGACAAAGCGTCATCCGCAAGTCAATTTGTAAGAGCTGAGCTTTCACAGCCTTAAAACTTTGCAAACAAACCCTAAAGTAGTACATCAAAAGCAATTCAAACCCAAATAGCATAACATAGAATTCTGCATCTATAACAACCCTACTTTCCGGCCTCATTACAACATATAACTTAAAGGCGAAAGGTATCAGCATTACAACAGCCAATAGCAACAAGAACATTAAGCCGCGAAATTTCTCCCACCACTTCTGTTGCCTTAACCGCCTAAACCCGTCACTAAGACCTACAAAATTAAATGAATCCTCTTGTTCATCCAGAGCATCCTTTAGAATTTGCACCTTTTCGTTGCGCGCCGACAACTCCTTTTCAAACGTTCTAGTATCTGTATCTGCTTGTCGCAATAGCTCGGGAAGTTTCTTAAGCTCTATCAATCCTGAGTGATGCAAGTACCTCTTCACTACATGCACGACCATTTGATGCTCTGCATACTTAAGCTGGCTCATAGCCCTTGGGGAAAGAGACATCTCACCAATGACAACTTCATAAAGCACACCTCGAATCCCATCAGGAACCTCACCTGGCGTACATATTTGATACTCAAGCAAAAAACGATAAAAGATAGAGAACAATAACTCGAAATTCTCGCGCTCGGAAATATTAAATCCGTTAGCCTCAGATAATAAAGCCCCACCCATTGTTTCTATATTAAAAAGACACCTATCATCAAATGTATCCGGATAATTCTTAATGCAACGACACGCAAGAGAAATAAGATTAAGCATCAAATACGTATCTGTATCCCGGGGAAACTGTTTTATCTCAATTTCGGCCTGGTCGGATAGCCTTTGAAAAATTTTAAGATTTTCTGGAGATGAAAACATTTTATTATCAACCATCTAGCATTACTCCTGACTCACGAATGGCGCAAGGCTATCACGCCATCGGAAGTTAGAGAAAAGCAATTCCACTCTCAAAGTCAGCCGCTATAGCGGCAAGGACGAAGTCATGCCTGAAGAAATCATATTGATCCAGCCAGCCCCAGTCGTGCGCGATGAATACGGCATGTTCGCTCACCCCGATATGCCCGACTTCGACGAGGGCGACGGTGATAAGTGCAAGGCCTGGGTGGCTGCACAGCGGCTGCAGGTGAAGATGGTGAGCCTCGAATACCACAGCGACGAAGCGGTCTCTTTGCGCTATTTCGAATCTGGCGACCCCGACTGCAGTTACTGGGAGCCAGACCGACCTGAGGGCGAGGGTTGGTTTTGCCTGGCGATTCATGACACGGACGACGGCCCAGTCTGCTGGTGGGCGCGCCGTGAAGTGACGCCATGATCCTGCTCACGGTGCCTGCCAACCTCTGGTTCGCTTACGCCTTCATCTACAAGGGGCCGAGGCCATGAGAATTTTCAACTGAAAATGGTCGGGAAACCGTCAGTTCGCCGCGTTGAACATAGGGGCTCATCACACCAGGAGTACCTCATGAAAACTTTCGCAGAAGCGGTCATCGCCATTGCCCCTGTGGCCAGCCGCAAGTCCAGAAATCGCTTCTTCCGCGACTACGACAGATGGACTAACCGCCTATTTATGCGTGGCTTCATCAACCTTCACGAGCGTCAAGATCTGCGTAAGCAAATCGCAGAGGCCTATTTAGCCTCCTTGATGTAATAACCCCCACTACATCCTGCCGCTTAGCGGCCGGCCAACCTTTTGCCGCCCAGCGCAGTAAGGACACAACATGAACATCATCAAGACAACGCCGACCAGTACGGGCAGCGGGAGGTAGCTATGGCTGAGGCCAAGGAAAAGTCAGAAGCATTTCAGCTCGACAAGGTGCCGGAGGCTCGGATGGCCGAGATCATCGGCACCACTAAGCGGGCACTGGAGGGCAAGCGCGACCGTCGCGTAATTCCTGAAGGTGTTTGGAACAAGATAGACGGCAGGATTTTTTATAGCTTAAGGAGATATGAAGCATGGCTAGAAAGCCAATGGGCCTGCCCACAGGAGTTGAATTCATTGGCCAGTCCGTTCGCATTCGCTTCACCTGGAGAGGCGAGCGACGCTGCGAGACTCTCGCACACCCACAAACCCCAAAAGGGATTAAAGCGGCAGCCGATCTACGCGATCAAGTAATAAGCCTAGCAAAGCATGGGGTTTTGGATGATCAGCGATACGCTGAGCTGTTCCCAAACTCCAGCTACATGCCAGTATCGCTGGTGATGACGTTCGGCGAGTATGCCCAGGCCTGGATTGATAGCTTGGAGATCGTGCCGGGCACGCGCAGAAACTATCGCGCAACGATCAACACCTACTGGATGCCATGGCTTGGGCAGCTCCCGATCACGGCAATCACCACGATGGTGCTACGCAGGGTAATAAGCGAAACAGTTTGGGAAACACAGTCGATTAAACGCGAGTCGATAGCGCGGGTCACTTCACTACTGAAGTCTGCAGTGCAGGATGAGTTGCTTGATCGCAACCCGGCGACGCCGATCAAACTCCCGAAGAAAGCAAAAAAGCAGGTGGATCCGTTTTCGGGTGATGAGGCGGCTGTAATCGTTGAGTGGATGTACGCGAATTTTAAAAAGCCAGGCGTGCGGATATTCGCCGCTTACTTTGAATTTGCGTTCTTCAGCGGGCTGAGAACCGGAGAGATAGCGGCGTTGCGCTGGGATGAGATCGACATGGACACGCGCACAGCACACGTCTGCCGAATCGTTGTAGATGGGGAAGTAGAGGAGCGCACCAAGACGAAGTACGCAAGGACGGTGATGCTTAATAGTCGAGCATTGAATGCCCTGCGGCAAGCCAAGCTGATTGCCGATGATCGACTGCTACAGCGTCGGAGGATCAAGACCAAATCTCAGTATGTGTTTCCACCATCCGGGAGGTCTGAATTCATCTGCCGTCCCTCTCAGACCGGCGACCAGTTCAGCAAGGCGTTGACGGCACTTGATCTACGCCATCGACCGCAGTACAACTGCCGACACACCTATGCAACCATGTGTCTAATGGCAGGAATGAACCCTGCGTTCATCGCCGGCCAGCTTGGCCACAGCGTACAAGTGTTGCTGACGACTTACGCAAAATGGCTATCGTCAACCACTGACTGGTCAGAGGTCGGAAAGCTAGAGCAAGCGATGATTGGTATAAAATCGGTACAAGCCTGACCCATCATCGGCTTAGGGCCTTTATTTAAAGGCTCTCTATCACTTTCTGATCCATACTCCTAAAATGTAACGCCATTTATCACAAAACCCGTTTCCCAACGGTATTTCTTACTTTTTAGCGAGTTCATCCGCGTGAAAATTCGTCTTTCCATTGTCAGCCTGTTTTTTGCGTTCACC
>Ga0207713_1000494_pt1 | contig 40630 bp, 35 predicted proteins | sample KBSS64metaG_FD_184404 | JGI IMG/M metagenome (GOLD analysis project Ga0207713, IMG submission 184404) | Switchgrass rhizosphere microbial communities from Kellogg Biological Station, Michigan, USA - KBS S6-4 metaG (SPAdes) (version 2) | ecosystem: Host-associated > Plants > Roots > Rhizosphere >... | reverse complement strand
CCGCAGGACATGCCTTCAACAGTGAACACTTGCATGGAATGACTCCTTTGAGTGAGGTTGCCGGCAGTTTCGGGCTTGCCACGATGGCAAGGTCAAGTTCTGCAAAAAACTGCCGGGCTGGCAATCGGCGCCGCGCTCGGCCAAGCTGCGTGCATCAATGACTTGAATTCAGGAGATTCAGCCATGCGCTGGTCAGCTTTCAGCCTGTTTGGCGTACTCAGCCTTTTTGCCGCAATCCCTTCGGTGCAGGCCGCCGGGGAAGATTACGGGGTGCTGATCATTTCCCGCGAGCGCCTGGAAGTCGCGACTTCCTGCGAAATCGGCGTTTACATTCAGGATCAACTGTCGGCGCGCCTGTTCCAGGAGCAAAGCACCTCGTTCAACCTGCCGCCGGGCAATGTGTCGCTGCGCCTGAAGCTGCTGCCGGGGCAAATGCCGGGCTGCAACCCGGGCATGCTCGCGCCGGGCTCGCAGGAGATAAAACTGCATGCCGGTGACATCCTGAAATTCCGCATCGCGATGAACCAGGAAGGCATGTACCTCAAGCCGACCGGCCTCGGTTACTGACACTTTCGGATTGGCGCTTGACCTTGCCAGCATGGCAAGGTTGATCCTGTAGACCTCTTCTACAGGGAGTACGACCGATGTCCGATTCCATCACGTTCGATCTGCCCATCAGCGGCATGACCTGCGCCAGTTGCGCCGGCCGTGTCGAGCGGGCGTTGAGCAAAGTCAGCGGCGCCAGTGCCGTCAGCGTCAACCTCGCCACCGAACAGGCCCGGGTGCAGGCCCCCGGCGACAGCCTGCCGGCGTTGATGGAGGCGGTCGAACGCGCCGGTTACAGCGTGCCGCAGCAAACCGTGGAATTGAATATCGACGGCATGACCTGCGCTTCCTGCGTCGGCCGCGTCGAACGCGCCCTGAACAAGGTTGCGGGGGTGAAGAGCGTCAGCGTCAACCTCGCCAATGAACGTGCTCATCTCGAATTGCTGGGCGCGGTCGATCCGCAAACCCTGATCGCCGCCGTGAGCAAGGCCGGCTATTCGGCCAGTCTCTTCGAACTCGAACACCCGCAAACAGACAACCGCCAGCAACGCCTGAACCATGAACGCTGGGCGTTGATCTGCGCCATCGCCCTCGCCTTGCCGTTGGTGCTGCCGATGCTGCTGCAACCGTTCGGCATTCACTGGATGCTCCCGGCCTGGGCGCAATTCGCCCTCGCCACCCCGGTGCAATTCATCTTCGGCGCACGCTTCTACGTCGCCGCTTGGAAAGCCGTACGCGCCGGGGCCGGCAACATGGACTTGCTGGTAGCGCTGGGGACCAGCGCCGGATACGGCCTGAGTCTCTATGAGTGGGCCACCGCCGCCGGGCGCATGCCGCACCTGTATTTCGAGGCCTCGGCAGTGGTCATCGCGCTGGTGCTGCTTGGCAAATACCTGGAAAGCCGTGCCAAACGCCAGACCGCCAGCGCCATCCGTGCTCTGGAAGCGTTGCGGCCAGAGCGGGCAATTCAAGTCATCGATGGCCGCGAACAGGACGTCGCTATCAGCGCCCTGCGCCTCGGTGACCTCGTACTGGTCAAACCCGGCGAACGTTTCCCGGTGGACGGCGAAGTGCTGGAAGGCCAGAGCCATGCCGACGAAGCGTTGATCAGCGGCGAAAGCCTGCCGGTGCCCAAACAACCGGGCGACAAGGTCACCGGCGGGGCGATCAACGGCGAAGGCCGCTTGCTGGTGAGCACCACGGCGCTCGGCGCGGAAAGCGTGCTGGCGCGGATCATCCGTCTGGTGGAGGACGCCCAGGCCGCGAAAGCACCGATCCAGAAACTGGTGGATAAAGTCAGTCAGGTGTTCGTGCCGACGGTTCTGCTGCTGGCCCTGGCCACGCTGATCGGCTGGTGGCTGTACGGCGCGCCGCTGGAAACCGCGCTGATCAACGCCGTCGCGGTGCTGGTGATCGCCTGCCCCTGTGCCCTCGGTCTGGCGACACCCACCGCGATCATGGCCGGCACTGGCGTGGCCGCGCGGCACGGAATTCTGATCAAGGACGCCGAAGCACTGGAACGTGCCCATGAAGTCAGCGCCGTGGTGTTCGACAAGACCGGCACCCTGACCTCCGGCACGCCACGCATCGCACATTTCAGTGTAGTCGACGGTGACGAAAACGCCCTGCTGACAGCCGCCGGCGCGCTGCAACGCGGCAGCGAACATCCGCTGGCCAAAGCTGTACTGGATGCCTGTAGCGAGCGCAATCTGACGGTGCCCGATGTCAGCGACAGCCAGTCCCTGCCCGGGCGCGGCATCGCCGGCAGCCTCGATGGTCGGCGCCTGGCCCTGGGCAACCGGCGCTTGCTGGAAGAAAGCGGTCTGAATGCCGGAGACCTGAGCGAGTCCGCAAAGGCTTGGGAAACCGAGGGTCGAACGCTGTCCTGGCTGATTGAGCAAAGTCCGGCGCCCCGCGTACTCGGCCTGTTCGCCTTCGGCGACACCCTCAAGCCAGGCGCGCTGCACGCGGTGCAACAACTGGCCGCCCAGCACATCCACAGCCACCTGCTGACCGGCGACAACCGCGGCAGCGCCAGGGTGGTCGCCGAAGCGCTGGGCATCGAAAACGTCCATGCCGAAGTGCTGCCAGCGGAGAAAGCCGCCACCGTCGCCGAGCTGAAAAAAACCGGCGTCGTGGCCATGGTCGGCGACGGCATCAACGACGCCCCGGCACTGGCCGCTGCCGACATCGGCATCGCCATGGGCGGCGGCACCGACGTGGCGATGCACGCCGCCGGCATCACCCTGATGCGCGGCGATCCGCGGCTGGTGCCGGCCGCGCTGGAGATCAGCCGCAAGACCTATGCGAAGATCCGCCAGAACCTGTTCTGGGCCTTCGTCTACAACCTGATCGGCATTCCGCTGGCGGCGTTCGGCTTCCTCAATCCGGTGCTGGCCGGTGCGGCGATGGCCTTGTCGAGCGTCAGCGTGGTGAGCAATGCGCTACTGTTGAAAACCTGGAAACCCGAGGATCTGGAGGACAACCGATGAACATCGGCCAAGCGGCCCGCCACAGTGGCCTGAGCGCGAAGATGATCCGTTATTACGAGTCGATCGGTCTGCTCAAGGCTGCCCATCGCACCGACAGCGGCTATCGCATCTACGGCGATGACGACCTGCATACGCTGGCATTCATCAAGCGTTCGCGGGACCTGGGCTTTTCGCTGGAGGAAGTCGGCAAGCTGCTGACCCTCTGGCAGGATCGCCAGCGCGCCAGCGCCGATGTGAAGGCCCTGGCCCGCCAGCACATCGACGAGCTGAATCAGAAGATCCGCGAACTCGGCGAACTGCGCGACACCCTGCAGGATCTGGTCGAGCACTGCCACGGCGACCATCGCCCGGACTGTCCGATCCTCAAGGAACTGGCGTCGGGCTGCTGCGCGCAACCCGCGCGCGCCTGAGCAGCAGGATTTTCATCGACAGCACTGTGGCGAGGGGAATGCCGTGGAACAGCAGCACCACGGCACCCGGCGCCCACCACTCATAGAACGGTGCGGCGATCAGCATGCCGACGCCGAACCCGGTCATCTGCAACAGCGTCAGGAAACTGAAGATCGGCAGGCGCAAGGGCTCCGGCTCCCGTTGCAGGCGTGACATCAGGCCGACCTCCGAGAATCCGTCACCCAATCCGGCCGGCAGCGAAAACAGCAACAGACCGACAACGCTGTGCTGCTGGAACATCAGGATGAAGCCGCAGGACATCAGCAGCACGCCACCGAAATAGCGGCGCTCGAGATGAACGTTTTCCGAGCCGTTCAAACGACTGGCGATCCGCGCGCCGAGCAGCTTGCCGGCGGCCCACACCGCGAGCATCAGGCCCAGCGTGGTGCTGGCCGAGTCCGGCGTCAGCAGTTTGGAGATGATCGGAAAACCGACGTTGTGCGCAGCGCTGCCAAGGGTGTCGGCCATGGTCACCGCCAGCATCGCCGCCACCACCGGAGCGCTGCGCAGGCCTTGCAACAATGCCGACCATTCACCCTGTCTAGCGCTGGATTCGGCCACCGGCTCCGGTGCACTGAACCGCAGCGGCGCAATCAACACTGCCGCCAGCAGATAGGTCACCGCGTTCAGCGCGAACACGGTTTCAAAACCAAACCCCGCAACCAACAACCCGGACACCAGACTGCCGCCGACCATCGCCATGGACGAGGCGGACGTGATCCAGGCATTGGTCTTGAGCAACTGCGCCGGCTCGATCAAGCGCGGCAACTGGCTGTTGAGGCCGATGGCGAACATCGAATTGCCAAAGCCCAGGCCGAACGCGATCAGCGGCAGCAACAACGCCTGCTGACTGACCGGCACGATGAGCAACAGCCCGAGCACAGCGGCGCGCAGCAGATCGAAGGCCATCAACGGCAGACGGCCACTGCATCGACGATAGAACGCGGTGCCGATCAGACTCGCAAAGATTCCGCCGCCCACGCGACTGGCGAGAAAAATCCCCACGCTCATCGCGCTGTTGCTCAGCAGGTAGACATAAGTGGCCAGCGCAACCATGTTCAGGAACGCGCCGAAATCGGAAATCAGCCGGGCCGTGATGATCAGCCGGGCATTGCGGGAGGTGGTGGTCACAATCAATCCTTGAATGTGTAAAACCCGGCCGAAGCCGGGTTTTCTTTTTCAGATGCTCACTGCATCCACGGTGGCGGAGGCGGTTCGTCGGACTTGCCCTTGGGCTCGTCGTCCGCCGCGCGAATGGCTTGCTTGCGCTCCTCATCCAGACGCGCCGCTTCGATCTCGCGCAGCACCCCGCCGACATCGGCCAGGTCCTCGGGATCGTCGAACTCGCCGGTCAGCACGCTGGCCGGGTGCAACGTACCCGCTTCGTACAACGCCCACATTTCCTTGGCGTATTTGGTCTTCTTCAACTCCGGGGCGAAGCGACCGAAGTACGAAGCCATGTTGCCGACGTCACGCTCGAGCATGCTGAACGCGTGGTTGTTGCCGGCGGCGTCCACCGCTTGCGGCAGGTCGATGATGACCGGGCCGGTCGGTGTCAGCAGCACGTTGAACTCCGAGAGGTCACCGTGCACCAGACCGGTACACAACATCAGCACGATCTGCGAAATCAGGAACGCGTGATATTCGCGGGCCTGATCCGGCTCCAGCACCACGTCGTTCAGACGCGGCGCGGCATCGCCGAATTCGTCGGCCACCAGTTCCATCAACAGCACGCCGTCGAGGAAGTCGTACGGCTTGGGCACCCGCACCCCGGCGTTGGCCAGGCGGAACAGCGCCGCGACTTCGGCGTTCTGCCAGGCGTCTTCGGCTTCCTTGCGCCCGAACTTGGAACCCTTGGCCATCGCCCGGGCCTGTCGGCTGTTGCGAACCTTGCGGCCTTCCTGATACTCGGCCGCCTGGCGGAAACTGCGTTTGTTCGCCTCCTTGTAGACCTTTGCGCAACGTAACTGATTGCCGCAGCGCACCACATAAACAGCTGCTTCTTTGCCACTCATGAGTGGACGCAGCACTTCGTCGACCAGACCGTCCTCGATCAGGGGTTCAATGCGTTTTGGAGTCTTCATCAGCTTTTATTGTGGGTCCTTTATTACCAAACACGCGAATGTCACTCGTTATACGGCAATCCTCGCATCGCGGGGAGGGGTTGCCGACCTGTGAACCTGAAGATGCACACACTGTGCCGGATAAACCGGGCCGATCCGCCTCTTTATCGACCGCTGCGAATCATAGCCGAGGCTGCCGAAGTTGTTGGCGACAGGACTTGAGGGCATTTGCGACAGAATCTGACATCCCGCTGCACACAGCTCGTAAGAATTTTCTCTGCCGGCCTCAATTTCCCTCTCGTGCGGCCGAATTCCTCTGTGACAGAGGAATTTGTCCGACAATCGTTCCCAAAAAAAATGTCGATGTCGCACCCAAGGAAACGGGTGAGAAATAGGTTTTTCGGCTGCCAATAACCGCGAGTCATCTGCACTGCGTGGGCCTACAAGAAAATCTGGAGCGCGGATGAACATCAAACAGAAGTTGACTTGGGCGTTTGCAATCATCGCCTGCTTGCCCGTGGTGCTGGTCGCCACGCTGGTGGTACTGAACCTGCGCAGCGATGCCCGGGACGATTTTGTCGACAGCAGCGGGCGCGAGATCCGTCAGGTCAGCAATGCCATGCAGCTGTTTTTCGACGGCATCAGCCAGAACGTCGATTACCTGGCGGCGCAACCATTGGTCAAAAACGCCGACGGCAGCGTGCGCAGCCGCATGAGCGCCAACGCTTCCGACACCTCGGATGGCGAGATCGACAAACAACTGTTTGCACTGTTCGAGGGGCTGGCCAAATCCCACCCGGCCTACTCCTACGTGTCCTATGGATTGAACAGCGGCGGCTATGCCTTCTGGCCGGGCGATCCGAAGATGGCCAACTACGACCCGCGCACCCGCCCCTGGTACAAGACCGCCATGGCCAACCCGGGCAAGACCCTGCGCACCGAAGCCTACTACTGGGCCGGCGATGACGCGGTACTGGTCAGCACCGTGCGCGCGGTCGCCAACCAGTTGGGTGCCCAAGGTGGCGTGGTCAACATTGACGTGTCGCTCAAGCAGCTGACCGAGATCGTCAAACAGATCAAGCTCGGCGAAAGCGGTTATCTGATGCTGATGGAAAACACCGGCACGGTGCTGGTCGATCCGAAGCAACCGGAGCACAACTTCAAACGACTCGACAGCCTCGGCGACGGCTACGCGCAACTGGCCAAGGCCGGCAAAGGGCTGGTGGAAGTCGAGCTCAACGGCGAACGCTACATGGCCAACGTCTGGCCGTCGGAACAACTGGGCTGGACCTTCATCGGCCTGATCAAACAGAACGACGTGATGAGCTCGGCCACTCAACTGACCTGGCTGATCGCAATCATTGCTGCCGTGCTGGCGGTGATCTTCGCGGTGGTCGGCGCCAGTTTCGCCAGCCTGATCGTGCGGCCGATCCGCAGCGTGGCCAGCGGTCTGGAAGGCATCGCCCAGGGCGAAGGCGACCTGACCAAGAACCTCGACATCCGTGGCAGCGACGAAACCGCGCAACTGGCCAACTGGTTCAACCAGTTCCTTACCGCGATCCGCAGTCTGATCCAGCACATCGGCGGCGCAGCGGGAAAAATCCTCGCCACTTCGCAGAGCTCGACCCGGGTCTCCGGCGACATGGCCGAAGCGGCCGGGCGCCAGCGCGAAGCGGTGGACATGGTCTCGACCGCGTTCCACGAAATGGTCGCCACCGCCAACGAAGTCGCCCGCTCGTGCAGCCAGGCGGCGGAGTCGGCCGACAGCGGCCAGCGCCAGGCCCGCGAAGGTCAGCAGCAGATCGATGCGGCGGTGCACAGCGTCGATCAACTGAGCCAGGAGCTGGAGCAATCGGCGCAGTCGATGCAGCAACTCGAGCGCGACAGCAACGACATCCAGTCGATCCTCGGCACCATCCGCTCCATCGCCGAACAGACCAACCTGCTGGCGCTCAACGCGGCCATCGAAGCAGCGCGGGCCGGTGAGCAGGGGCGTGGTTTTGCGGTAGTGGCCGACGAGGTTCGCGCACTGGCCAAACGCACGGCGGATTCGACGGCGGAAATCGACGGGCTGCTGGGCAACCTGGCCAAGCGCACCAGCGCGGTGACCCAGCAAATGCGCGCCAGCCTCGATGTGTCGCAGCAATCGGTGGCACGCATCGGCGAAGCGCGGGAGAGCTTTGGTCAGATTCGTGAGTCGGTGGATGTGATTCGCGATATGAACACGCAGATTGCTACGGCGGCGGAAGAGCAGCATCAGGTGGCTGAGGACATCAATCGGCACATCAGCCAGATTCATGGTGATGCGCAGTTGGTGGCGGAACTGGCGAATTCGGCGCGGCTGGATTCGCAGAGTCTGGCGGGGTTGTCGAATGAGCTGGATGGGTTGGTGCGCAGGTTTCGTACCTGAGTAACCTTTGGAATTCCCTCTCCCTTTGGGAGAGGGAATTCCTGTTCTTTCAGCGCTCGATGATCGCCGTCACACCCTGTCCGCCAGCCGCACAAATCGAAATCAACCCCCGCCCCTGCCCCGCCGCATCCAGCAACTTCGCCAGGTTCGCCACAATCCGCCCGCCGGTTGCGGCAAACGGATGCCCCGCCGCCAGCGAGCTGCCCTTGACGTTCAAGCGGCTGCGGTCAATCGAGCCCAACGGCGCGTCCAGCCCCAGCCGGGTCTTGCAGTATTCCGGATCTTCCCAGGCCTTCAACGTGCACAACACCTGCGCAGCGAAGGCCTCGTGGATTTCGTAGTAATCGAAGTCCTGCAAGGTCAGCCCATTGCGTGCCAGCAGGCGCGGCACCGCATAGACCGGAGCCATCAGCAGCCCTTCGGCGCCGTTGACGAAATCCACCGCCGCTGCTTCGCCGTCGCGCAGATACGCAAGGATCGGCAGTCCACGTTCCTTCGCCCACTCTTCGCTACCCAGCAACACCACCGAGGCGCCATCGGTCAGCGGCGTGGAGTTGCCGGCGGTCAGCGTGCCCTTGGCGCTTTTCTCGAACGCCGGTTTCAGGGTCGCGAGTTTTTCCAGGGTCAGGTCCGGGCGCAGGTTGTTGTCGCGGGTCAGGCCGAGGAACGGGGTCATCAGGTCGTTGTGCCAGCCTTCGCTGTAGGACGCCGCCAGTTTGTGGTGGCTTTCGAAGGCCAGTTGATCCTGTTCTTCGCGGGGAATGTTCCAGGTCTGCGCCATCGACTCGCAGTGCTCGCCCATCGACAGGCCGGTGCGCGGTTCGCCGTTGCGCGGGAATTCGGGGATCAGGTGTTTCGGGCGCAATTGCAGAAAGGTCTTGAGCTTGTCGCCGGTGGTCTTGGCGCGGTTGGCTTGCAGCAGGATCTTGCGCAGGCCTTCGCTGACGCTGATCGGCGCGTCCGACGTGGTGTCGACGCCGCCGGCAATACCGCAATCAATCTGGCCGAGGGCAATCTTGTTCGCCACCAGCAACGCCGCTTCCAGGCCGGTTCCGCAGGCCTGCTGAATGTCGTAGGCCGGGGTGGCCGGTGACAGGCGTGAGCCAAGCACGCACTCGCGGGTCAGGTTCATATCCCGTGACAATTTCAGCACCGCCCCTGCGACCACTTCGCCGATGCGCTGGCCGTGCAGGTTGTAGCGTTCGATCAGGCCTTCGAGGGCGGCGGTGAGCATCACCTGATTGCTCGCGGTGGCATACGGCCCGTTGGAACGGGCGAACGGAATGCGGTTGCCACCAATGATCGCGACGCGGCGCAGCTGACTCATGAAATGCTCCTTGTGAAATATCCGGTCTGAAAATCGAGCGCTGAAAACCCGGTCGGGCCACAAAAGCGCCGAGGGCAAACTACTCTGCTGTTCTAGCGTAGGCCTTATTGCGTGGATCGAACGATTGATTGCCCTTCGCAGTCCACACTTTGAACCCCATCTTCTGGAGAGCGTTCCATGTCTGACCGCTATATCGACTTCGCCAACTCGTCCATCGGCCACCGTCTGGTCGGAGCTCTGGGCCTGCCGTCGCCGGTGCGGCTGGAACGCTGGCAGGCCGGGCGCCTGCGGCCAGTGGAGGGTGCGCTGCTGATCGGCGGCGGGCCGCTGGCCGAGCGGGTCAGTGCATTCGCCAATCGGCTGACCGATGCCATTTATCGCTACGGCGATCAGCCTGCGTCTGCCACTCAATGGATTCCCGGACATGGCCCGAAACTCAAGGCCGTGGTGTTCGACGCCAGCGATCTGCAGCACACCGACCAGCTCAAGCAACTGCGCGAATTCTTCCAGCCACTGATGAAGAACCTCGACAGCAGCGCGCATCTGGTAATCCTCGGTCGCGCCCCGGAAAACCTGCGCGAACCGTTCGCCGCCAGCGCACAACGGGCACTCGAAGGTTTCTCCCGCTCGCTGGCCAAGGAGCTGCGCAGCGGCGGCACGCTGCAACTGATCTACGTCGGCGAAGGTGCAGAGGATCAGCTCGAAGGGCCGCTGCGGTTTTTCCTCTCGCCGAAAAGCGCCTTCGTCTCCGGGCAAGTGATTCGCCTGAACCCTTGCGCCACGCCAGTGACCGACTGGACGCGCCCACTGGCCGGGCGCAAGGCGCTGGTCACCGGTGCGGCGCGCGGCATCGGCGCCTCGATTGCCGAAACTCTGGCTCGCGACGGCGCCGAGGTGATCCTGCTCGACGTACCGCCAGCCAAGACCGATCTCGAAGCCCTGGCGGCTCGCCTCGGCGGTCGCGCCATTACCCTCGACATCTGCGCCGAAGACGCCGCTGCGCAACTGATCGAACAGCTGCCGGACGGCCTCGACATTCTGGTGCACAACGCCGGCATCACCCGCGACAAGACCCTTGCCAACATGACCCCGGAATTCTGGGACGCGGTGCTGGCGGTCAATCTCAACGCCCCGCAAGTACTGACCAAGGCCCTGCTCGACAGCGGCACCTTGCGCGATAACGCCCGGGTGATTCTGCTGGCGTCGATCAGCGGCATCGCCGGCAATCGCGGGCAGACCAATTACGCGGCGAGCAAGGCCGGACTGATCGGGCTGGCCCAGGCCTGGGCGCCGACGTTGCTGGAACGTGGCATCAGCATCAACGCCGTGGCGCCGGGGTTCATCGAGACCCAGATGACTGCGCACATTCCGTTCGGCCTGCGTGAAGCCGGGCGGCGCATGAGTTCGCTGGGCCAGGGCGGCCTGCCGCAAGACGTCGCCGAAGCCGTGGCCTGGCTGGCCCAACCGGGCACCGGCGCGTTCACCGGACAAGCGCTGCGGGTGTGCGGCCAAAGCGTTCTGGGAGCCTGACCATGACCATCGAATGGCATACGCTGCACCACGAGCCGAGCCTGCCGGGGCTGTATGCCCGGGCGGCGACCCGACGCAAAATCACCGGCACCACCCTGCCCGACAGCGGTTTGCGTTGCGCCGTCGAGGTGGAGGGCAAACGTCTGGCGGCGTATCGCAAGGTCTGCGGTTTCGCCGATGACGGTCTGCTGCCGCCGACCTATCCGCATATCCTGGCGTTCGCCCTGCAGATGCAATTGCTGACCGCCAAAGAGTTTCCGTTCCCGCTGCTGGGGCTGATTCATCTGAGCAACCGCATCCGCATATTGCGGCCAATGGGCGGGATCAGTCGCGCGCAAGTCAGCGTCCGGGTGCATAACCTGCAACCGCATCCGAAGGGCGCGACCTTCGATCTGCTGACCACCCTCGACGATCAACTCGGGCCGTTGTGGGAAGCCGAAAGCCAAATGCTCTGTCGCGGCGTGAAGCTTGAAGGTGAACCGGTCGAACGGGCCTGGGAGCCGACGCTGCCCCTCGCGCAAGTGGCGCAGTGGAAGGCGCCGGCGGACATCGGCCGGCAGTACGCGAAAGTCTCCGGCGACTACAACCCGATCCACCTGAGTGCCGCCAGCGCCAAGTTGTTCGGTTTCCCTACAGCCATCGCCCACGGTTTGTGGAACAAGGCCCGCACACTGGCGGCACTGGCGGATCATCTGCCCAAGGCCAACCTTGAGGTCACCGTGCACTTTCGCAAACCGGTGCGGCTGCCGAGCGAGGTGAGTCTGTTCGCCAGCGCGGCCGGTTCCAGCGGTGAGTTACGCCTGATCGGCGCCGGGGATCTGGAGCACATGGTGGGCAACTGGCAGCCGGTAGTCTGACATCGAGGCCGGGAAAACCTGCTCAATTGTGTATATATCACTAAAGTTTTCCCGCGCCGCGTACATCTTCTTCGCCAATAACCAGCCTTGATTTTCAAGGCTTTTTTTTGCGCGCCTATATCCTCGGTATTAGTCGTTAGGCGGCACTCGCAGCCCCCTGCATAAAGGCGTTAATACCAACTTGAGAATGGCGTGGATCCGGCCTTGCGACTGATATGAGCACAACGGACGAAGGCATTGCCGGCAACAGAATCGGCGGGCCATCGAAGTCAACGAACGTTGTGACAGGTGCAAGGAATACCCAACATGAAAACTCAAGAGTGGTGCAAATCGGCAACAGCGCTGACATTGATTCTTTCCCTGAGCCTGGCCGGCTGCAGCAGCGGCGGTGGCGGTCATCACAGCAGTTCCGGCAGCTCCTCCCCGGACAGCGCCGCCGCGGGCAGTGGTGGTACGGGCGCAACCGGAGGCACGGGGGACACAGCCGGGACTGGCGGAACAGGTGGAACGGGCAACACCGGTGGTACGGGTGGAACCGGCGGGACCGGGACTGGTGGCACGGCTGGCACTGGTGGTACCGGAGGAACCGGTGGCACGGGCGGTACCGATCCGACCAATCCAACTGATCCGACTGACCCAACGAACCCGACCAACCCCACCACCCCTACGCTGGTGACGACCACCCTGGTACAGGATGTCGGCAACACCGTCAGTGGTGTGGGCGATGGTGTCGGCCAGGTGGGCGACTCTCTCAGCACGGTCCCGGTCGTTGGAGGGGTGGTGCAGAGCGTTGCCAATACCGCTGGCAATGTGGTCGGCACGCTGGGTGATGGTGTGTCCAATGGCATCGGCAAACTGGCCAGCACCCCGAATGGCGTGGGTGTAACCGCCTCGGCGGTCGGCGGAGTGGTGCAGGATGTTGGCAACGGTGTTTCGGATGTCAGTGGCAAACTGGCGACCGCCACCGGCAGTATTCCGGTAGTCGGCGGGGTGGTGACCAAAGTGGCACCGGTACTCGACGGCGTTGGCGAAAAAGTCACGATGCTTGGCGACACGCTCAGCACCGCCACGACCACCGGACCGCTCGGCGGACTCACCACCCAGGTCAGTCAGAAACTGGTGCCGGTGATTGCCATGGTTGAAAGCACCACCGACAAACTCGGGAGCACCACCGGTCTTGGTGCCCCCCTCAACGGCGTTCTCCAGAAAGTCGGCGGTACCGTGGACGGTCTCGGTGACAACGTGACAGCGGCCGGCAAGGGCAATGCCCTTACCAACACCCTCGGCGGTGCGCTGAGCAACGTCGGCACCACAGTTGGCAAGGCCGGCGGGCTGGTAGCCAACGGCACGGGTGGCAATTCGGGCGGTATCGGTGGCAGTCTCGGCGGCACCGGTCTGCTGCAAACGGTCGGTGGCGCCGTGGCCAATGTCGGTGCCGGTCTGGGAGCCGGCAACACTACGCTGAGCGCACCCGGCAATGTGCTGGTATCGACAGGCAACACCGTGGCTTCGCTCAACACCGCACTGGGTGGCTCCGGCACCCCCATCACCACACCCACCACGGCACTGGCCAGTGTCGGCAACGCCGTCGGCGCAGGCCTGAGCCCTGTGACCAGTGCAGTGACCAGCCTGACGCAAAACGTCGGTAATACAACCGGGCTTGGCGGACCTGTAGCCGGTCTCACAGCGCAAGTGGGTGGCGCCGTGAGCAATCTGGGTGGCACTCTCGCCGGCACCACAACCAATCCGGTAGTCGCTGCAGTCGGTGGTACCGTCGGCACGGTGGGCAGCACGGTAACCGCCGTCGGCGGTCTGCTCAACGGCGGTGCGGGTACACCGGCCACGACCCCTGTAACAACCGTCGTCAGCAACACTGTCAATACCGTCGGCGGAGCGCTCGCAGGCGCCACCAACGGCGGCAGCGGCGCAGGTCTGGGCGGCGTACTCGGTGGTCTCACCGGCGCATTGGGAGGTAACAAACGCTAAATTGCACCTGGCCGATTCGACGGCCGAACCTACAGCGCCTACGCTTGGTTGAGGGCGGAAGATTCCCACGAGTCTTCCGCTTTTTTCTTAGGAGAACACCCGCCCGGTGCCGGGGGTTGAACATGGAGTGTCCTATGCGTGTCATGGCATCCCTGCTGTTTCTCAGTCTCAGTTCCTCTGCCCTTGCCGACACCCTGCCGAGCTTTCTCAACAGCAACGAAACGATCCGCAACCTGCCGGTGCCGAACCTGCCCGCCGATGCCTATCGACCGGGTGCTGCGCCACTGCAAGTGCCGGAGCCCGGCGCCTCCGAGCCGTTGATGACGAGCACGAAGATCCGACTCAATACCGTGCAGATCGAGGGCGGCACGCTTTATCCGCTGAATGAACTGGCAGAAATCTACAAACCCCTGATCGGTCGTGAAAGCAGCCTCGCCGACCTGATCGAAGCCACCCGCACGATCACTCGACGTTATCAACAGGACGGCTATCTGCTGTCCTACGCCTTCCTGCCACAGCAGACCTTCAATGACGGCGTGGCGCGCGTCGTACTGGTGGAAGGCTATGTCCGGGACGTGCAGATCGCGGGCGACGTGGGGCGGGTCAAAGCCCTGCTCGACCGACTGGCCGCCAAGCTCCAGGCCGAGCGCCCTCTCACACGCAAGACGTTCGAGCGCTACACCACACTGATGACCCGCATTCCCGGCGTGACGATTCAGGCCCAGGTGCCACCGCCCGGCACCACCGATGGCGCAACCACGCTGATCGCCCAGGCCAGCCGCAAACCGTTCACCAGCACCCTGAGCACCACCGAAGACAACCGCAACGGCACCCAGGCTTTGCTCGGTATCAGCAGCAATTCAAAAACCTCGATGGGCGAACAGCTGAGCCTCAGCGGCCTGTTTCCACCGGGGGATGACCATGAGCGTTACTACCGGCTGGACTACAACCAGTTCATCAACGACGAAGGTGCGCAACTGAGCCTGTCGGCCTCACGCTACCGGGCCGATCCCGGCACCAACGTACTGCTGAATAACGGTCTGGAACTCAAGCCGCATCGCGAAAATGATCGTTACTCCCTCGGCTTCAGCCTGCCGTTGATTGCCGCTTCGGATGAGTTGCTGACAGCCGGATCGCGCCTGTACGCGGTCAACGACAAGACCCGTTACAACGTCATCGGCTACCCGCTGAGCGTCGAAGAACGCACCGACATCCGCGCACTCGCCTTCGAAAGCGACTGGCGCAAGGCCGATGCCCGGCAACTGCGAATTCTCAGTGGCGGGGTGTATCAAGGCTTCGACAGCCTTGGAGCGCACACCAACAACAGCGCCATCGACCTGGATTTTTTCCGGGTGCGTCTGTCGGGGGTGCAGAGCGACAAGTTCTTTGATAACTGGCAAGGCGTACTGTCAGCCGCGTTGTATTGGAGTGACGACACCCTGCCCGACAGCGAGCGCGCCGTATTCGGCGGCCAGAACTTCGGCCGCGGCTATCCCGACGACCAGGCGTCCGGCGACAAGGGCTGGGGCGTGGCTTACGAAATCAACTACAGCTTCAACCGCGACGGCAACTGGGTGCGCATCCTGCAACCGTACTTCGTGCTCGACCGCTCGCGCAGCTGGTTCAATGAATTGCCGGTGCAGGCCAACAACCTGTCATCGGCGGCGTTCGGCCTGAGATTCGGTGACGCCAAGTACTACAACATCGCCCTGGAAGCCGCCAAGGCGATGTCCGATGAAGCGCTGGATACGTTCAACCGCAGACCACGCTACAGCATCAGTTTCAGTTACCAGTTGTAAGCCGCTTGATCGCCGGCGAATCCCAGATCGGAACGCAGAGCGTCCCAGGCTGCATTCCCACGCAGAGCGTGGGAACGATCAAACAAAAGCAGTCCGCTTTCGCTTATCGCTTATCGCTCCTCACCACTCAACACAATGAGCGTTAGCTCGAGTACCGCTTTTGATCTACGGGCGACGTCGGAAGGCTGAGTGGAGGGATTCATCCGGGGGTGGGAGCGCAGCGACCGTTTGGCGAAGCCAAACACATCGAGAGGAGGTGCAGCGAAGCAAACCGTAGGCGATGCCCCCGGATGAAACCCGGAACGAGGGAACCCCGAGCCCCAGCGAGCGGGCCGAACGCAGGAGCAAGCGTTTTTTTGCTTACTTTTTGACTGGGCCGGCACTCCGGGCGTTTGTCAAAAAAGTGAGTCGCCGTAAGGGCGAAACCGCCAGCAGGCGCACCCGCAGAAACGGATATTCACCCAAACCCCCAACAACATGGTCGGCCCAAAGGCCGCCAAGTCAAACCCTCAAGAAACATTCACCCGAGGCTTGGGAAACAGATTATCCAGCGTCTCAAGCAACCGAACGTGATAAATCGGCTTGCGAAACAGATCCAGCACCTGCAACCGCAGCATGTCGCTCACATCCTCCATGTCCGCATGCCCGGAAGTCACAATCACCGGTAAATGCTGGCGCGAGGTGTGTTCGCGCAATCGCTTTATCAGCGACATGCCGCTTTCCTCCGGCATGCGCAGATCGGTAATCACCAGCGCAATGTCCGGATGCCGGGTCAGATGATGCAGGGCCAGCTTCACCGACGTCGCGGTATGACAGACAAAACCCTCCCCCTCCAGCAACTCCGCCAGCTCCAACAGCGCGTCCTCCTCGTCATCGACCAGAAGCAACTGTTGGCGGGGAGTCGGGGAGGGAGACATAAGGCATTACCTTGCGATGGACTGAGCGCTGACGTTAGAACCCCTTGAACGCATTCGCAAGCTGACGCCTGATGTACATCAGCCGATCAGCGCGTCCCGGATGGTACCGAACATCGTGGTCACGGCACCGGAGATCGGCCCCACGAACACCGCCAGCGCCACGGCCACCATCCCGGCGATGATCGCGTATTCGATACCGGATGCCCCTTCGGTGTCCTTGGCCAGCCCCTTGTAGAAGGCGACCTGGGATTTGATTGTCTGCACGGCTTTTTTTGCGAAGGACATGACTGATTCTCCTTGAAGACATGGGGTGTTGCGGCGTTCGCAACATGATTCCCCCGTGCCAGCATCAGCATTGTCGGCAATGTCCGGACCTACAACTGTAAGAACGGATTAACACCAAAGTAGTAGCGGCCCGAATAACGGCAAAAAATCATGTTTGGCGCTTTAGCCTCCTGCTTTCGGCGGTTATTTCAACCGGTGTAATGGCATTTTGTTCGGGCTGCGCTACCGTCAAATAGCGAAATAGTTACTGGTTCATAGCTGCCTGATTGCGAAGTTATCTCGTTGAAAGTCACGGGTTGTTGCAAGAGACAGAGCGCAGCGGGAAAGGGAGAGCCGTCATGAACAGTCGCGTCACTCTGGGCCTGGCCGGCATCTTGCTGCTGGGTGCCGTCATCGCCGGTTACTGGGGGCTCACCTTGAGTCGCCAGGCCCCGGCTGCCGAACCTGTGGTTGCCGCCCCTGCTACCCCTGTCGACACCCCGGCACCGGTGGAGGATCCGACTCGCCAGCCGGTGGTGGTGCTGGTGCGCGATATCGCACCGTTCGTGACCCTCACCGCCGCCGATGTCACCGTGGAAAAACTGCGCACCGCCCCCGCCGGCAGCCTGGCCAGCGTCGATCAGGTGATCGGCCGCACACCCTGGCGCGCCCTGTCCGCCGGCACCTGGCTGACCCAGGAAAGCTTCGAGGCCGGCAGCCCGCTGGCGCGGATGATCCGTCCCGGCGAACGCGCACTGGCGGTCGCGGTGGATGAAGTGATCAATGCCGGCGGCCAACTGGCACCGGGGGATTATGTCGATGTGCTGCTGTTCTTGCGCAAGGATGAGAACAACCCGCAGCCGACCGCCCAACTGGTGGTGCCTGCCGTGCGGGTACTGGGCGTGGGCAGTCAGATGGGCCTGACCAACAGCGGCCAGCCCGCCAGTCCCGCCCACAGCGAAGAAGAAAAACTCAAGCAGGAACAACTGCGCGCCGCCGCCCGCAGCGTGGTGCTCGCGGTGCCTGAGCCGTTGCTCAACCGCCTGATGCTGGCCTCCAGCGCCGGCGTATTGCGGCTGGCCGTGCGCAGCGCCGACGAACAACAACTGGCCCGCTACTGGGCCGGCGACAACAACGTCGCCGCCGGCCTCGACAGCCCTCGACGCGAGTTGATCGAGTTCAGCCAACTGTCGTTGACACCGCCACCCAAACCCATGGCGGTCGCCAGTCAGACCGTTCCAGGAAAACCGGCCGTGGAAGTGATTCGCGGCACCGAATCCGCCGAACCCACGCACTGAATCGAGCAAGGATGCACCTCCATGCGCAAACGCTTTACGCCCCTGTTCCACTGGCTGCAGTTTTCCTTGCTGAGCGTGGCTTCGATCGGCAGCGCGGCCGCCGCCACCGGCAACTGCGCTGCGCTTGCGCCGCTACCGGCCGTGCTGGAAGTCGGTGAAGGCCTGCAACAGGCCGTGCAATCGCCGGTGGCGATCACTCGGGTGGCCGTGGGCGATCCGAAGATCGCCGATGTGCGCGTGACCGGCGATCAGGGTGTGTTGCTCACCGGCGTCGGCCCCGGCGCCACCACGTTGATGATCTGGACCGCCTGCGCCAGCACACCGCGTCAAAGCATGGTGTTCGTGCAGGGCAAGGCCAGTGCGGCGATGACTGCGGCGGCGCTGCCGTCCAGCAGCGAACCGAACCTGCCCTCGCAAGTGCAGACAGACATCCGCTTCGTCGAAGTCAGCCGCACCAAACTCAAGGAAGCGGGTACGTCGATCTATGGCAAAGGCTCCAACAATTTTCTGTTCGGCGCCCCGGGCACCGTGCCGAACACCGGGGTCACGCCGGGTGTGGTTCCGTTGCTCAACATCGACCCACGCATCGCCGCGCCGAGCATTCCGCTGGCCAACGACATGTTCAACATCGTCTGGGGCGGTGGCAGCAGCAAGTTCCTCGGCATCGTCAACGCGCTGGAAGGCAGCGGTTTCGCCTACACCCTCGCGCGGCCAAGCCTGGTTGCCTTGAGCGGACAGAGTGCGAGTTTCCTCGCCGGTGGCGAGGTGCCGATCCCGGTGCCCAGCGCCAACAGCAACAGCTACTCCATCGAGTACAAGGAATTCGGTATCCGCCTGACCCTGACCCCGACCGTGGTCAGCAACGACCGGATCGCCCTCAAGGTCGCCCCGGAAGTCAGTGAGCTGGACTACAACAACGGCGTGACCATCGGCGGCACCAAAGTGCCGGCCTTCACCATTCGCCGCACCGACACCAGCATCTCCCTGGCAGACGGCGAAAGCTTCGTCATCAGCGGCCTGATCAGTACCCGCAATGCCTCGGAGGTGAACAAGTTTCCGGGGCTGGGCGACATTCCGGTACTCGGCGCGTTTTTCCGCAACTCGTCGATCAACCGCGAAGAACGCGAGCTGCTGATGATCGTCACCCCGCACCTGGTGCAGCCGCTGGCCGTCAACGCGCCATTGCCGTCATTGCCCGGCGAGAAACTGCGCAATTACGACCCGAACTGGTATCGCCTGTACTTCCTGGAAAACGGCAACTTCGATAAACGCAGCGGGTTATCGCAATGAGCCAGAGCCTGAGCCAGACCTTTCTCGCCATCACCCGCAACACCACCGATCTCGAGTGGCTGCAAGGCGCGCTGGCGCCGCTGGGCCAGGTGGTCAGCGCCGGTGGCGGCAGCCTCGACGAACTGCTGGCGCTGGTCGACGTGACCTTCGCCAGCCTGGTGTTCGTCGGCCTCGACCGTGAACATCTGGTGGCCCAGAGTGCGTTGATCGAAGGCGTGCTCGAAGCCAAGCCGATGCTGGCGATCGTCGCCCTCGGCGACGGCATGGACAATCAGCTGGTGCTCAATGCGATGCGCGCCGGTGCCCGGGATTTCGTGGCCTACGGCTCGCGCTCCAGCGAAGTCGCCGGGCTGGTGCGGCGCCTGAGCAAACGCCTGCCGGCGGTGACGCCGAACGCCCAGCTCGGCGGATTGACGGTTCTGTACAGCATCCAGAACAACGCCGACGGTGCACTGCTGGCCAATCACATGGCGCTGGTGGTGCAGAAGAGCGGCCAGCAGACCTTGCTGCTTGACCTTGGCCTGCCGCGCGGCGACAGCCTGGCCCTGCTGGGGCTGGAGAGTTCGTTTCATTTCGGCGATGCCTTGCGTCATTTGCGTCGCCTCGACGCAACGCTGATCGACAGCGCCTTCACCAGTGCCGAGGCCGGGTTGCGCATTCTCGCCTATGCCCCCGGCGACGAACCGCTGGAACGCACCAGCGCCGCCGAGCTGTACATGTTGCTCAGCGCCCTGCGCCAGCACTTCCAGCACATCGTGGTGAACCTCACCGGCCAGCCCGACAGCGAAGCACTGCGCACCTTCGTCAGCCATTGCGACAAGCTGCTGTGGTACACCGACCAGAACGTCCTCGACTGTCGACGCAACCTCGCAGTGCTCAATCTGTGGCGCGAAAAAGGCATGAAGCTTGATCACGGCCGGCTGCTGGTGGATCGCTACCTGCGCAATGTCGCGCCGGACTCCGACACCCTCGGAAGGACCTTCGGCCTGGAAGTCATCGCAGTGCTGGCCTACAGCCCGGAAGTGCGCCTGAATGCCAAGAACCAGGGCGTGACCCTCTTCGAACTCGCCCCGCGCGAAGCCATCAGCCAGAGTCTGCGCACCCTCGGCGAACGACTGGCCAAGCGCTCCGAAGGCCTGGCCAAACCCAAAGTCACCTGGTTCGATCGCTTGCGAGGCAGCTCATGAGCAGCGAGCAATTGTTTGGCGGGCCACAGCGCAACGCCACCGGCAACACCGACCACGACGGCCTGAAACTGGTGCTGCACCGCTACATCATCGACGCCATCGAAGAATCGGGGAAAAACCTGCTGGAAGGCTCGCGGCAAGTGTTGTCGCAGTTCGTCATCGACAAGGTCGGCGAATACATCGCCCGCCTGCACCTGGCGATTTCCCGCTACGAAATGGAGCGTCTGGCTGAAGAAATCGTCGACGAGCTGACCGGTTTCGGCCCGCTGGAAGTGCTGCTGCGCGACAGCGCCGTGACCGAGATTCTGGTCAACGGCCCACACCGGGTGTTCATCGAACGAGAGGGCGTGCTGCACCTGAGCGACCTGCGCTTCATCGATGCGCACCACGTCGAACGGGTGATGCAGCGCATCCTCGCCCCGCTCGGCCGGCGCCTCGACGAGTCGTCGCCAATGGTCGATGCGCGCCTGCCCGATGGCAGCCGGGTCAACGCGATCATCCCGCCGATCGCCCTCGACGGCCCGTGCCTGTCGATCCGCAAGTTTCGCAAGGATATGCTCAAAAGCACCGACCTGTTGGCGATGCAGACCATCGACCAAGCGATTTTCGATTTCATCGCCGAGGCCGTCGGCAAGCGCTGCAACATCCTCATCAGCGGCGGCACCGGCACCGGCAAGACCACCCTGCTGAACATTCTCAGCCAGTTGATCAACCCCCACGAACGGCTGGTGACCATCGAAGATGTCGCCGAACTGCAACTCGGCCATCCGCATGTGGTGCGCCTGGAAACCCGCCCGCCGAACGCCGAGGGCCACGGCGAAGTGAAGGCCAGCGACCTGATCCGCAACGCCCTGCGGATGCGCCCCGACCGGATCATCCTCGGCGAGATTCGCGGGGTCGAAGTGGTCGACGTGCTGACCGCAATGAACACCGGCCACGACGGTTCGATGAGCACGGTCCACGCCAACAATGCCCAGGACGCGCTGCTGCGCCTGGAAACCCTGGTGGGCCTGACCGGCCGCACCATTGCCGAACGCACCCTGCGCCAGATGATCTGCGCGGCACTCGACGTGATCATTCAACTGACGCGCATGCCCGACGGCCGCCGCTGCGTCAGCGAAGTGGTGGAAGTGGTCGGGGTGCGCGACGACGTCTACGTCACCAACACCCTGTTCCGTCTCGACCGCCGCACCGGTTTCGGTTTTCTGCGCGAAGCGGTCAACCCGGCCGGTGACAAATTGCGCCGTGAACCGGCGCTGTCACAGTGAGGGCTACGGCATGCTCAAACCGCTGTTGCTGATCCTGATCTGTCTGGCGTTGCTCGGGCTGTCGCTGCGCCTGTTCTACAACGGTTGGCGCCAGGGCGGCACCGAACGGGTACTGGACCGCTTGAATCAGGGACAACCTCAGCTGTTGGCGGAGAAACCGCGCTGGGCCGGACTGGAGCGAGCCTTTTTGCGGGCGGGTCTCGGCCGCCCGGATCGCCTCGAATTGTGGTTGCTGCTGTGGGCCTTCGGCAGCCTGATAGGCCTGGCAATCGGCGGCTGGATCGGCTTTCTGTTGCTGCTGGTGCTGCCACCGCTGGCGTTGCGTCTCTATGTCAGCTGGCGCTATCAGCGCCGTCTGCGGCGGATGATCGAGCAACTGCCGCAACTGCTCGATCACACGGTGCGCAGCCTGAAATCCGGACGCACCCTGGCCGACGCGGTACTGGGCGCGATCGACGCCAGCGAAGACCCGCTGAAACACGCCATGGGCCGGGTACAACGCAACGTGCAATTGGGGGTGAGCCTGCCGGAGGCCGTGGGCGATGTGGCCGAGCTGTATGAAAAGGACGAATTGCGTCTGTTCGCCGTTGGACTGAAGGTCAATCATCGCTACGGCGGCAACGCCAGCGAACTGCTGGAAAACCTGATCCGGATGATCCGCGAACGTGACCAGGCATCGCGCCAGTTGCGCGCCATGACCGGCGAAACCCGCATCACCGCCTGGGTGCTCGGCCTGCTGCCGGTGGGGCTGGCCGGGTACTTTCTGCTGTCCAATCCCAAATACCTGATCGCCATGTGGAACGACCATTCCGGCCAGATGATGCTCGCCAGCGCCTTCGGCCTGCAGGTGATCGGCAGCCTGCTGCTCTGGCGGATGTTGCGCAGCCTATGACCATGCCTCTGATGATCAGCGCCCTGTTGATGCTGGGCGCTGCACTGTTGCTGATCAGCGGCCTGCTCGACCGCCGCCGTCGCGCGCGACAGGTCACGCGGCGGCTGGAAGGTGCGCTGCTGCGCGACAATCGTTTCGGCAACCTGCTGCAAGTACTTGGCGGCAGCGCCCTCGGCCAGCGCGCAGTCAAGCTCGACAACGAAACCCAGACCCTGCTGAACCGCCTCGGCTGGCGCAGCGCCCGCCAGCGTTCGCTGTTCGCCGCCTGCCAGATCGGTACGCCGCTGCTGTTGCTGAGCGTGGCGGTCTTGCTGCAAGGGGTGCTGTTTCCTCACATCGAGCGTCAATGGATCGCCCCGCTGTTTGCCCTCGGCATCGGCTACCTGTTGCCCAAACGCCTGCTGGCGATGGCCGCCGGCCGCCGGCAAAAACAACTGGCCACGGAAATCTCCACCTTCATTCCTTTGCTGCGCATCCTGTTCGAAGCCGGCATGGCCGTCGAGCAGGCGTTGCGCGTGCTCAGCCATGAAGGCCAGACGTTGCTGCCGGTGCTGACCCAGGAATTGCGTCTGGTGCTGGCCCGGGTCGACTCGGGCCTGGAGCTGGGCGAGGAACTGAACAAGGCCACGCGCCTGCTGGCGGTGGACGAATTCACCGACACCTGCGTGATCCTTCAGCAACTGCTGCAACAGGGCGGGGGCGCGATGAAATCGCTGCTGGCGCTCAAGCAACTGCTCGATGACCGACGCCTGACCAGGCTGCAGGAATACATCTCGAAAATGTCCGCCAAAATGTCCGTCGTGATGATGATGTTTCTCTTCCCGGCGCTGTTGATCGTTCTCGCAGGCCCGGGCTTCAGCGCCCTGGCGCGGGCGCTGGGCTCATAGAAGGAATCGCCATGAAAGCAATGATTGCCAGCTTGACCCTGCTGATGCTCGGCGGCTGCGCCAGCAACGGCCAGACGCCGTGGAGCGCCCTGAACCCGAACGCCGGTTGCGGCCCGTTGAGCCAGGAACAACAGCTGTCGATGACCCTGGCCGACGACATGGCCAAGGACGGCAAACTGCACGCCAGCCTGGCCAACCTGCAAAGCTTGCCGGACAACCTCGCCGACGTCCGCCTGCGCAAGGCCAAGGTCTATCGCCTGCTGGGGCGCAGCGAAGCCGAACCGTTGTATCGCGGCCTGCTCGGCAGTTGCCTGGCCGCCGAAGCCGAACACGGCCTCGGCCAGCTCGCCGCCGCCCGCGCCGACTACGGCCAGGCCCAGGCTCACCTGCAACGCGCCGCCCGCCTGGCCCCCACCGACGAAAAAATCCGCAACGACCTCGGCGTGGTGTACCTCAACCAACTGCGCATAGAAGACGCCCGCTTCGAATTCCTCACCGCCATGGAACTCAAGCAGAGCGATTCGCTGGCCGCCCTGAATCTGGTGACGCTGCTGCTCTACCAGGACGACTGGACCCGCGCCGCCGAACTGGTCAGCCGCCTGAACCTGAGCCCTGAGCAATTCAACGAGGCCCAGACCCGCGCCCAGAAACTCAAGACCCCAAGCCCCGTCACCGCAGCCGCCACCGCGATGCTCAAATAAGGAGCCCCGCCATGAAAGCCACCGCGCTCTGCCTCACCCTCCTCGCCCTGCCCCTGACCACCCACGCCATCGACCCCGGCCCCGCCTCGGCGCAACAACAGGAAACCGAAGGCTGGCTGCTCCTGCAAAGCCGCAACAAAGCCGCCTCCACGAAACCCCAGACTAGCACCCCCAACGAACGCGAACTGAGCATGCAACGCTGGCTGAAGAGCTACACACACGAGATTCCGGAATTCTTTGATCAGAAGCAGGGTGGGACTGTGGACAGTGGGTCGGGAGGATAAACGCGGCGCAAGCACACATTTCCAAACGTGTTTGTCGTCCTACAGATGGCGTGATTTTGGGGGATGTTTCCGACGCGTCGCGTCGGTTGTCCCTCGGAAACGGGGTGGATAGGCTTTGGGGGTCGCTGACGCATCAGCGGCCGGGTCTGGAAAACCCGATTTCGACCAACCATGCTCGTGGCATACTGCGGCCCTTTTCAGCTCGCAGTGTTATGGCGGCTGTGCGCGGGAGGCTCTTGGGCCTGCCGGGTTGGATGGTTGACCGGTTTTTCCAGTCCGTGCACAGCTGCCACCCTTTCGCCTGGAAAACGAAAGATGGCAGCTTCAACTCAACCAGCCATCGAGTAATGTTTTCATGAAGAAACCGACGCCCAATCCACCCGAAACTGACGAAACCTCTCCCTACGAATCCGCCGATTCCAGGAAACTCCACGAAGCCGCCGAACGCGCCCTCGATCACCACTTCAATCCCCTCCCGAAAAAATGCCCCGGCCGTAAACCGAGCCAGATGTTTCAGATCTCACCGGACATGGACGACGAAAGCCTGCTGGCCCACGCCTGCGAATCCCTGGCCTCGGCCAGCGTCATGGCCAGTGATGTGGCGGCCTATGTCGACTCACCGCAACGGCACCGGATTCTGGGGATACAACAAGTCATCATGCTCGCCGAACTGGCGGTGAATCGAGTACTGGATAACGTCGAGGTCAGTCGATATCCGGCATAAATGCTGATGAAATCTCTGCGGGAGAACGGTATGTGGTAGGTCAGTCAGGACGCTGCCCTCACCCTAGCCCTCTCCCGAAGGGAGAGGGGACCGACCGAGGTGTATGGGAGGGATACGCCGACTTGAGACACCGAGGTGAACTCAGGTTAAAAACACAAAACTCCCCCTGCTTTGGCTTGGCTTTGGCTTTGCCTCCCACCACTCAACACAATGAGCGTTAGCTCGAGTACCGCTCTTGACGTGCCGGCCCCATCGGAAGGCTGAGTGGAGGGATTCATCCGGGGGGGAGCGCAGCGACCGTGCGGCGCAGCCGCATGCATCGAGAGGAGGTGCAGCGAAGCAAACCGTAGGCGATGCCCCCGGATGAATCCCGGAACGAAGGAACACCGAGCCAAAGCGAGGTGCCGAACGCAGGGGCCTAGACCTTTTGGTTACTTTTGGGGCGTTTGCCAAAAGTGACCCGCCGTAAGGGCGGAACCGCCAGCCGCAACACCCAAAGAAACGGATATTCACCCAAAACAAACCCAAGGCCTGGCCGGCCCAAAGGCCGCCAAGGTCAATGCGCCGTAACCCCCCGCCGAACAGCAGAAGAACTCCCCGGCGCCAGAGCCAACGCCAGCTGCGTCCGATTATGCATATGCGTCAACCGCAAAACCTGCGACACATACAACTTCACCGTGTTCTCGGTAATCCCCAACTCACAGGCAATCTGATAATTGGTCTGCCCCTTGCCCACCAGCCGGGCCACATCGAGCTGGCGCGGCGACAACTGCTCGAAAATCGCCGGTATCTCTGCACTGTCACCCTCTGCCACGGTCTGGGCAGCCGGCGCAGGCCCGCGCCGAACCTTGTCCAGATCCTGATACAAATCATCGATCGACGAAGAAAGATCCTGCAGCTTCTGATTCAGGTGCCCCAGTTGCAGGGTCTTCTGCCGCTCCTGCAGCACCGTTTCCTGACGCCGCAACCCCTCCAGCAACTCATCCAGATCCACCGGTTTCTGGTAGTAATCGGCAATCCCCGCGCGCAACGCCTTGATCACATCCTGCTTGTCGGCGCGGCCGGTAAGCATGATTGCTTCGAACGCCCGGCTCTTGCCGGACACCCCCTGCAGCGCCTGCACCAGCTCGATGCCGTCCATGTCCGGCATGTGCAGGTCGCACAACACCAGGCCGATGGCCGGGTCTTCACTGAAACGCGTGACCGCCTCGCTGCTGGACTCACAGGGCACGCAGCGATAACCGCTGCTCTCAAGAAACTCACAGAGTTCTTCAACGATCAGCGCCTGATCATCGACCACAAGGACTTTTACCGCCGACGTAAGCTTGTTCACGTGCCACTCCATGCCCGGGCCAAAGCTGACCATTCCTGTACCGCCAGCCTATGGCTGTATAACCGCTCATTTGAAAGTAGACGCACTTTCCGACTATGTACATAGCAGTAGTGGCGAGTGGCGACTAATGGATCCAATAAAAAGTCAGGATTGTTCCAACCAGCACAAACGGCGCAAATGGCAGCTTTTTTGACATTTCAGGACTGAAATATCGAAGACGTTCTCTAACCCCTTGACTGGCATGCAGCCAGACTTTTGGCACCAGCAGCACCCACATCGCACTGCAGAGAGCAGCGCCGATAAACGCGCCGAGCAGGTGCTGACCGTCTGTCGCGAGGGCCAGGGCTGTCATTAGTTTCACATCGCCGCCGCCCATTCGCCCCAGCAGGTAACCCGGCAGCGTGAGCGCCAGCGCCAGCAACACCGCCCAGCCGCCCTGCGCCGCATCCGCCCCGAGCCAGGTGCTGCCGGTGACCAGCAACCAGACCAGCGCCAGCGCGCCGACGCCGAGGGTCAGGCCGTTGCCGATGTGGCGTTCGCGGGCATCCTGCGCGGCGCAGAGTGTCAGCCAGATCAGTAGGACAAAGCTGTGCATCCGGTAAAAATCGTCCGTTTTGGCTGAATGATTCTATGCTGATACTACGTAGTGACTGTCAGGGTAGACGCACTCATGAAAACCGGCCTCCCCCGCAAGCAAAAAGGCGCCGCCGCCATCGAATTCGCCTTGGTCTTCGTCATCTTCTTTGCCGTGTTTTACGGGATTGTGAGCTACAGCCTGCCGATGTTGCTGATGCAGGCCTTTACCCAGTCGACGTCCGAAGCAGTGCGGCGTGGCGTGGCACTGGATCCGGCGACCGCCAACTACGCGACCGCGATCCAGAACGTGGCACGCGCCGAACTGACCCGACGCCTGGCGTGGCTACCGTCAGCACTGAACTTCAACGCGGCCACCGACGCCACGATCACCTACGTGGGCGGCCTGCTGACCGTGACCATCAACTACCCGACCAACAAGCTCAATCAGGCGTTACCGTTTCTGGTCTTGCCCGGTATCGGGGCGGTACCCAATCTACCGGCCAACCTGACCGCCAGCTCGAGCCTGCAATTTTGAGTTCCGGTGACAAGCTGTTCGACCGCCTGCTCAATCGTCAAACGTCCACACCGCCAGCGGTCATGGACGACCCCGTGGTGCCCGGCGTCGGTTTGCAGCTGCATCTGGATGGCGAAGGCCAGGTCATCCACCTGACCGGGCCACTGCGCCATGTGCTGGCGCAACAACTGTCCGCCGCTCGCACGCCGCATCTGCTCGATTACCTGCTGCCGCACAGCGCGCTTGCGGTCGAAGGCGTGCCCGCCGACTGGCAGGGACAGTTGCTCGATCTGGATTTTTTCAGCCTCGCCGGTCCGCCGCTGCACTTGCGCGGCTGGGTACAGCCGCAGGGGGATGGCTGGGTTCTTCAACTGCTGGATATCGGCGACCTGCTGAGCGAAAGACGTCAGGCGCACAGCCGCGAGCAATGCCAGTGGCTCGCCGCACACATCCGCGACCACTTGCGGCTCTGCGGCCTGGCGCGTCTGCCACAGGTGCTGGGCGAACAGTTGCAGTGCCTGAGCCAGCGTTTTCAGGTGCCTTGCCTGGCCGTAGCGCTGCTGGATGAAGAGACCGAGGGCTGGCAGATTCATCAGCATTACAGCGCACCCGACGCCCCGCGACTGTGGGATATGGCGCAGCGCCTGGGTACCGGACTCGACAGCCTTAACGGCGCCGCACCGCAACGCGTGCTGCCCGCCGAGCATCCCCGCCTGAGCAGCGTGTTCGGCCCCGCCGAAGGGTTTGCCGTGCCTTACCGCGACGCCCATGGCGTGGCGGCATGGTTGCTCTTCGGCTGTTTCAGCGCGCAGCCACACACCGCCGAGTTGAGCGATCACGACTGGCTGCAACTGGCCGCCGCCGTCGCCGCGCCGCTGCTGGAACGCCTGCGTGAACATCGTCACCACTTGCAGCTGGAACGTCTGGAAATCCTGCAAAGCCTGCTCGGCACCGGTTGGTGGGAGGTGTTCAGCGACAGCGCCGAAGTGCTGCTCGCCGATGCGCTGGCCGTCAGCCTCGGCTTGAGCGCCGGGCGCCTGCCGATTCAGGCCTGGTTCGCCCGGGTGCACCCGGCCGACCGCGAAGAACTGCGCAGCCGCCTGCAAGCCTTGCAGGACGAAGGTCAGGCGCTGGAGCTGTGCGTGCGCCTGCAACCCGTTGATCAGGCGCAACCGCAGTGGTTCCGCTTGCAGGGCCAGTCACTGGGCATCGGCGCCGAGCGGCGTCTCGTAGGCTTCATGCTCGACATCAGCGACATCAAGAACCAGCAACAGCAGGCCGCCGCTGCGCATGCGCGACTGGACAACCTGATCGCCAGCGCGCCAGCGGTGATCTACGTGCAGCGCTATGTCGAAGGCGCGCTGCAGCCGACGTTTTTCAGCGCCAGCCTGCAACCATTGCTGGGCTGGAGCCTTGCCGACTGCGCCGACGGTGCGCTGGTGAATCATGTCCATCCCGACGATCGCGCGGCGTATTTCGAACGCACCCGGCAGTTGTTGCGCGAAGGTTCGGTGAGCACGCGCTACCGGATGCTCGACACCCAGGGCAACAGCCACTGGCTGCTCGACGAAGCCAAACTGTTACGCGACGATCTCGGTCTGCCAGTGGAGGCTGTCGGGCTGTGGCTGGACGTTACCGACTCGACCCTCGCCGCCGAGCGGATCAAGACCAGCGAAGAACGCTATCGCATCCTCGTGGAAGATTCGCCGGCCATGATCTGCCGCTATCGCCCCGACCTGACCCTGACCTTCGGCAACCGGCCACTGGCGATGTATCTGGAGTGCGCCCCGGAGCAACTGCCGGGGGTGAATCTGGGCAGCTGGATGTCGGACGAACAACGCGAGGCCTTCGTCCAGCGCCTGGCGCAACTGACTCCGGACGCGCCGGTGAGCAGTGCCGAAATCAACCTGCGCCTGCCGGGGCGCGAACATGCGTGGTGGATCTGGTCGGATCGCGGGGTGTTCGATGAACAGGGCCGTTTACTCGAAATCCAGGCCGTGGGCCGTGACAACACCGAGGTCCGGCGTTCGCAGCAGCAACTGACCCAGAGCGCGAAAATGGCCACCCTCGGCGAGATGGCCACGGGGCTGGCCCACGAGATCAATCAGCCGCTGAACGTGATGCGCATGGCCATCGTCAACGTGCTCAAACGCCTGGGCAACGGCGATGTGCAGATCGATTACCTGACCGACAAACTCAACCGTATCGACACTCAGGTCCAGCGAGCGGCGCGGGTGGTCGATCATATGCGGGTGTTCGGCCGGCGCTCGGAAATCGAACAGCACCCGTTCAATCCGCTCGACGCCATCGAAGGCACCTTGTCGTTGCTGTCCGAAGGCCTGCGCGGCAAAGGCGTCGAGCTACGAATCGGCGAGGCGAACTTCCAGCTGCAGGTGCGCGGGTACGTCGATCAGTTGGAACAGGTGTTGATCAACCTGATGGTCAACGCCCGGGACGCGCTGTTGAGCAAGCGTGAATCCAATCGCGACTTCCAGCCGTGGATTGCCGTGCGTGCCGAACACGACGAACACGTGGTGCGGCTGTGGGTCGAGGACAACGGCGGCGGCATCGACCCGCGCTTGCTGGAGCGGATTTTCGAGCCGTTCTTCACCACCAAACCGGTGGGCGTCGGCACTGGCCTGGGCTTATCGGTGAGCTATGGCATCGTCGAGAACATGGGCGGACGCCTGAGCGTGCGCAACGGCGACGACGGCGCCCGGTTCTGCATCGAATTGCCGATCGCCCTCGACGATCAGATCACCAGCGTCGCCCGCCCCGACTGACAACTGAGATTGGCGCCGACATCGACCTGATTGAGGTTGATCCCCAGGGCCATCAACAGCGTGTTGATGAGGGTGTCGAGCAGCGGACTGAGCACCGTATTGATGGTGGTCACCAGCAAGGTCTTCACGGAGCTCAGAATCGCCCCCAATCCACTGACCAGACTGCCCGTCGGGCCATGCATGTTGAGGTTGAGATTGTTCAGGGTGTCGCTCAGGCTGCTGACCACGTTGCCGGTGCTGTAGCTGTAATAGAACGGCGGCTGGTTGATCTCCGGCAGACTGGCGGCCGGCGGCGCGGAATAGACATGGGGGATGTTGGCGTTCTGACCGACGGTGGTGTCAGCCGAGATGTCGAGCCCGCCACCGACGGAAGGGATGCGCGGATCGCAACTGACCGGCAGCACCAGAAAACGCCGACAGGTCTTCACGCCGATATCGATCACCTTCAACGGCTGCACCACCACGGCCGGCGGCGTGACGTTATTGCCGAACACCGCTGCCGGATCCATCCGGCCGATTTTCAGGTTGGCGACTGAAGTCGTGGTGTTGGTGGTCAGGGTCTTGTTGGTCGGCGTCAGGCAACTGAATGCAGTGACGTAGCTGTTGGCCGCCGCCACATCCAGCGCCACGTCGAGACGAATCGGCCCGGGCAGCACCTCGATCGACGGTGTCTGGCAGGACGCACCGAGCGCGCACGTCAGCGAATCGATCACCCCCACCAGATTCAGGCTGAGCAAGGCATTCAACGTATTGGTCAACGGGCCGGCGAGATCGGCCACGGCATTGACCAGCGACAGAATCGTATCCAGCAAAGGCAGATTGACCGATAACAGAGTTCGCACCTGCGCGGTCTTCACATAAATCCGGTTCGGCCCCAAGGGGTTGGCGGCTGCCAGCCGAGGGTTACCGATAGCCGACAATTGCGGCGGCTCCAGCACCTGCACGCTCGCGGTAATTTGTGCCACGCCAAGGTTGATCGTCTGGTTGGCCACCAGGCCGTTCTGCTTGTTGGCCAGTTGCACGAAGCCCTGAATCAGATCGAACGCCCGCACGTCCACCGCCAGTGCCGTGGCCTGGGTGCCAGCCTGTACCTTCAGCAGGTTGCCCAGCACCACTTGGGTCGCGCCGGCCGCTGCCTTGATCGCCTGCAAGCCGAGGATGGTTGCCGTGGCACTCAGGGTGCCGTTGGGGTCGAGGACGTTGATCGCGGTCTGGACCAGTTGACTGACGGCGATGGTGTTGCCGAGCACTTCACTGTAGCCGCCCGCACTGAGACCGATATCGACCTTCAACCGGTCCAGATAACCGAGCAGATTGATATTGGTGTTGACCAGGCCATTCCAGCTCGCGGCACTGAGCGAGAGGTTGCCGCCCAGCAAGCCACCGAACAACTCATTGAGCACGGCTGACCGCCCCGTATCGACGCTCAATGCGGTGCTGCGGATGGTCAGGGATGCCAATGGTGGCGGCACCGCCGCGACTGCCGTGGCGCTGAGATTGATGGTTGCATTGCGGCCCGCGCCGCCGAAGAGTCCGCCGATGGCACCGGCAAAGCTCTGAGGCACGGTATGACTGACGACGACACGGATCGCTTCGGTGCTGGCGGCATTGACGGCAAACACCCGCAGATTGCTGGCGTCCAGACTCAATGATCCGCAGGCGACCGCCAAGGCTCGACCGGCACTGGGAATCGGGAAATTGTTGCGTACGACGCTGGCCTGCGCATAGGCGTTGGCCGTGGCCCCGGCGCCGCAGTTGCCGCCACGGGTCGCGGCTTCAAGGGCGGCGACATCGGCGATCTGTTGCAGGTGACGACGCTCGAGATACAGGCGGCCGCTGTCGACCACCACCAGGATGAACACCAGGGCCATGCCCAGGGTCAGCGCCGCCATCAGGCCGATGGCTCCCCGCTGCCGGGCTGGCCCGCCGCACTGCGAATGACGCGACATGGCGCACTCCTTTGCCGGCGCACGGCCGGGCGCAACCTCCATGGATGGGTATGAGTGTAGACACCCGCAGGCAACGCTGCTGGCAAGACGCCAGTTTTACCCGCCCATAAAAAACGGGAGCCATTTGGCTCCCGTACTTTTTTCAACAGACTCAACGCGGCGGATAGTTGGACAGGATCCGCGCCACGGTTTCGCGGATGGCATTGCTGCGATCCGCCGGGTTCGGCGTGCGGCTGAGTATTTGCTCGTCGCTGCCGCGCCACACCAGTTTGCCGTCCTTGCCGTCGAGCAGATCGACCTGAATGGTCGCCACCTTGTAGGTGATGTTGCGGGTTTCGTTGTACATCGGCGCGCCCCAGTAACCGTTCCACGGGCCACCCCAACCACCGCCGTAGTTGGTGGTCACCTGTTGCTGGCGGTCCTCGACGATCAGGTAGGTCTGCACAAACAGATCGCCTCGGGCGCCCGAGGCGGCCGGGCGCAGGCCACGCTGATCCAGTTGGTCGGCGACGGCCTGACGGATGCGCTGTTCGGTCAGGTCGCTCTTGATCCTTGGATCGTCGGGGCGGTATTGCAGGGCGGGGTCTTTCCAGCTCCAGCTGCGGTAAGCGGCAAAGTCGCGGCTGGCGTCGAAGTCATGGTTGACCTGGTTGGCGGCGCAGGCACTGAGCAGCGCGGCCACAGCCAATAAAGCGAGACGGCGGAACATGGTTTTTCTCCGGTGGAAGACATGAACCTGGAGGAGCTTCTCATTTGCCAGAAGCTAACTAGGAGGATACGCCGACATGGCCTTTTCGACAGCCTCCCGAATCGCGTCGGTGCGATCACTTTGCTTGCCTTGCGTGCCGGTTTCGGCGCTGGCGCTCCAGACCGGCTGACCACTGCCGGCGTCGAACAGATCGACTCGCACCACCACGACCTGTTCCTGGTAGGTACGCACGATCGGCACCGTGTTGTACTTCCCGTAACCGCGGCCGTAACGGTCATATCCGCCGTAGCCGCCGTAGTAACCGTAATCGTCCTGCACCTGACGCAGGCGGGTTTCCAGGCTCAGGTTGGCGCTGACCAGCAGGTCGGCCGGGCGATTGTCATGCAGCGGGCGCAAGCCGCGCTGATCCAGCGCACTGCTGACGGCTTCGGCCACTTGCGCCGAATCCGCCCAGGCCGTACCCGGCGGCAACTGACCGTTGAGCCACGCCCAACTGCGATAGCGCCCGTAATCCCGTGGCGGCGCAGGATAAGCGCTGCGGTCGAAAGTGGTCGCTGCCTGCGGAGGGGCCGGCGGCAACGGTCGCGACTGCGCTACGTAGGGGTTGCTGCCCTGGCAAGCGGCCAACCCCAGACAGATCAGCAGTAACCCTGAATGACCTTTCATATCTCGCTCCGATCAGATCGGCCGGCAGATCCAGTGCAAGTAGCGCCCAAGCCCGGCGAAGCTTGGGTGACGACGGTGGGCGAGTTCCATCTCGAGCAAATCAATCAACTCGGCGCGGGCCTGGAATTCCACCGGCATGTAATCGTGGAAAACGCGCACCCCGCTCTGGGTTTCGACCTGCCACAACCCGGCGAGTTGCGTTGCCAGTTCCCGTGGATCGAGCGGCTGCTGCGGGGTCAGGCTCTGCTTTTCACCGGCCATGTCGTTCTTGCGCATTTTCTTGAAATGGCCTTTGAGCAGATTGCGGTAAATCAGCGCATCGCGGTTGTAGAACGCCAGCGACAACCAGCCGCCGGGCGTGGTCAACTGATGCAGCACCGGCAGGATCGCGTGCGGCTCGGCCAGCCATTCCAGCACCGCATGGCACAGCACCAGATCGTAGGGTTCGGTGAGCTGGCCAAGCAGTTCCTGCCAGGGCGCCTGAATGAACGTCGCGGTTTGCCCGGCGTCGGCAAAGCGCTGGCGTGCGCCTTCAAGCATCGGCTCGGCCGGCTCGGTGAAGGTCACCTCGTGCCCGCGCTCGGCCAGCCACAGCGACATGTGGCCCAGGCCACCGCCGATGTCCAGCACCCGCAGCGGACGGTCCGGCAAGGCTTCGGAGAGGTCGGCCTGCAACACCGCGAGGCGGATCGCGCCTTTTGCACCGCCGTAGATTTTTTCGGCGAAACGGGTCGCCAACTGATCGAAATGACGGTCGCTCATCAGCTGAACCGCCGTTCGCTGTCGGCGAGTTTGCTGCGCACCACTTCATTCATGTCCAGCCCCAGCTCGCTGCACAGCAGCAACAGGTACAGAACGATGTCGCCGACTTCCTGCCCGGCGTGGGCGAGTTTGTCCGCCGGCAGTTCGCGGGACTGGTCTTCGGTCAGCCACTGGAAGATTTCCACCAGTTCGGACATCTCCACGCTGGCGGCCATGGCCAGGTTTTTCGGGCTGTGAAATTGCCGCCAGTCATTGCGGTCGCGAATGGCGTGCAGGCGTTCGGTCAGTTCAACAAGGTTCATCGGGCTCTCCTGAAGGCGTATAGCTTCGGGGGGATGTCGAGCGAAGGCAAGCGCCAGTCGCCCGTTAAAACCCTCTATGCTTGCAGGGAACTCGACCGCACCCGCTGCGGCCCAAGGCTCAGCTCTTTCATCAGGAAACAGACATGCAGGTAGAAAGCTTTTTCGAATGGCTGGGCCAGGCGCTCGGCTCGATCATCCGCTTCATCGTCGACGGCCTCAGCGGCCTGTTCAATCTGCTCGGCAACGCTGGCGGCAACTTTGTCGACGGGCTGTCGAAGGCGCTGGGCATGGACACGTCGATCATCAGCATCATCGCGCTGATCGTCGGCCTGATGCTGCTGTGGTCGGCGATCCGCGCGTTCATGAATGCCTCGATCATTGCCGGGATCATCTGGTTGCTGCTGGGATTGTGGCTGCTGAGCTGGATCATTCACTGACGCCGCCCGCTACAATGCAGCTCCTCAAGGAGCCCGCATGTCCAACCTGACCACCGACTGGCGCGACCGCCCGACCCATCGCCGGGTCTGGGCCCTCGCCGCCCCCATGATCCTCTCCAACATTTCCGTGCCGCTGGTGGCGCTGGTCGACAGCACCGTCATCGGTCATCTGCCCCACGCCCATCAACTGGGCGCGGTGGCCGTGGGTGCCAGCCTGTACACCTTTCTGGCCTGGGCCATGGGATTCCTGCGCATGGGCACCACCGGCTTCGCCGCCCAGGCTGCGGGTCGCAGCGATGGTGCAGCCTTGCGGCAGATTCTGCTTCAGGGCCTGCTGCTGGCGATGGGGCTGGCGCTGCTGCTTGGAACGCTGGGCGTACCGCTGAGCGGGGTCGCGCTGCACTTCATGCAACCGTCGGCGGAGCTGGATCAGCTGACCCGCGACTTCTTCCACACCCGCCTGTTCGGATTGCCGGCAGCGCTGGCCAGTTATGCGCTGGTCGGCTGGTTCCTCGGCACCCAGAATGCCCGGGCGCCGCTGGCTATTCTGCTGAGCACCAACCTGATCAACATCGTGCTCAACCTGTGGTTCGTGATTGGCCTGGACTGGGGCGTGGTCGGTTCGGCCCGCGCCTCGGTGATCGCCGAATGGAGCGGCGCCCTGCTCGGTCTGTGGATGACTCGCAAGGCTTTGCGCGCCTATCCCGGCCACATCGCCTGGGCCGCCCTGAAACTCTGGCAGAGCTGGCGCCCGCTGCTGGCGGTCAACCGCGACATTTTCATCCGCAGCCTGGCCCTGCAATCGGTGTTTTTCCTGATCACCGTGCAGGGCGCGCGACTGGGCGATGCTACGGTCGCGGCCAACGCGCTGTTGCTCAACGGCCTGCTGTTGACCGCCCACGCGCTGGACGGACTGGCCCATGCCGTCGAAGCCTTGTGCGGCCACGCCATCGGCGCCCGGGATCGTCTGGCCCTGCGCCGCTCGCTGGTGGTTGCCGGTGGCTGGTCGTTGCTGGCGAGCCTGGGCTTTGCCGCGCTGTTTCTGTTGGCCGGCCACTTGTTCATCGAAATGCAGACCGACATCCAGAGCGTGCGCGAGACCGCGTTCATCTACCTGCCCTATCTGGCCGTGCTGCCGTTGATCGCAGTCTGGAGCTACTTGCTCGACGGCTTGTTCATCGGTGCCACCCGCGCCCGGGAAATGCGCAACGGCATGCTGGCGACCGTGATCCTGCTGCTGCCGGTCGCCTGGGCGCTGCAAGGTCTGGGCAATCACGGCCTGTGGATTTCATTCCTGCTGTTCATGGTGCTGCGCAGCCTGACGCTCGGGGGACTGGCGTGGTGGCTGCGGCGCACCGATGGCTGGTTCAACGGTGCCGCTCACTGAAGCGGCGCCTCACGACGGGTCGTTCAGCCAGCGCCGACGCAACAGTTCGAGCCGCTGCCGTGGGGTCAAACCTTGCGGCAGCGGTGTCAGCTCGGCACGCGGATGCTGCAAACGCAGCCACAACCAGTCGTCCAGCAGCGTCTGCTCGCTGAACCCCAGCGCCAGGCCTTGCTCCTGAAAGGCTGACATCAGCCGATAGTCGCTTCCTGTCGCCTGACTCCAGCGCCAGACATGCTGATCCAGCAGGCAACGGTGCAGACGTTCGCGCTGTCGGCGGGTCAGGCTTTGTTCGATCCGCAGCGGCTCCACGGCCAGCCCCGGATTGCGAAGTTGCTGCCAGCCCTGACTGCCGCCAGCCAGATCGGCCCAGTTCCCGCCGAACCAGCGCAGCCATCCGATCGGCCCGAGCCAGCAGCTCAATTGCCGGGCATCGCAGGCGTCGAAAAAGTAGCTGGCGGTCTGGCGATTGTAGAAATTGAGCAGTGCCCGGTGATTCAGGCCGACGGACACGGTCAGCATCCGCTGCAAGTGTTCGCGCAATACCTGCGCCGAGGCTTCGCTGCCCAGCAGCAGCCCTTGCCAGGTCATGGGATCGGTGTGGCAAAGCGCCGACAGCGCCGGGCTGTCACGCAGGTCGATCAGCCAAGGGCCTTGTTCACTGACCGGCTGAAACTCCGTACCGTCAAACAGCTTCAGGCTGTGCACACCGGCGAATCCCTGACGTAACGTCTGCACTGCCTGCGGCGCTTGTGCGATGTCCAGCAACAACCATTGAGCGCGCTGTCCGGGGGCCGCGACGCTCATCTTCCGTCGCTCGTTTTGAGCCCGGCGACCAATCGACAGCTGCACAGTGACGCCGAGCAATGGCGATAACTGCCGCCCCCCGGTATCAGGCACAGCAACAACAAAGGCTCGGCCGCCTTCAACCACTGAGGCAAGCCCGCACTCGCCAGACGCTCGGGCAGTGGTGACGGTGCGTCATCCGCGATCGCTTCGGTGAGTGCCGGGACCTGCAAGACGCCGCTGATCACGGGCTGCTCAGGGTCACCTTCCAGAAAGCTCACCACCACCTCCACCCCGTCCTTCAATGAGGCCATCGGCGTATCGGCCAACGCCGGAGCCAGCGGCAGCCAGCAGTGGCTGGGGCGGGCCCCTTCACCCTGATAAAGCCAGTCGAACTGGACAGCCACCGGCCGCACGGCATCAGGTTGTGCCTCCTCGACCGCCACCACCCACGCACGTTGCGGACTGCACATGCGCGCCCCCCGGTATCCGACGGATGATCGGGGTAGCGCCAACTGGTCAACGGCATAAATCCGGTTGCTGTAGGGCGGCTCGAGCGACTGATCGGCCCGATGCTCGATTCGGCTCACCAGCCAGTGCGGATTGGCGTCTGCCAGGAGCTGGCCGGAAATCGTCAACCAGTGACCACTGCGCAGGGTTGGCGAATCGGACTCCCCCTGCGCCGTACGTGTCCGCCGCGAGCCTTCTGCGTGCAGGCGCGAATGTTCGCCCGATTGCCAGCGGCGCACTGTCGGCGACGGTTCCCCATCCTCGACATCGGACCGCAGGTTCCCGGCGCGTGGCAGCCGGGTCGGATCGTCCCCGAACACCAGGCAATGTCTCCGAATCCCATGTTCGAAGTGATAGTGAATGCGTGCCTGTCTGCACAACCGCTGCACCAGTTGTAGATCCGACTCGCCGTATTGGGTGCAGAATGTCCGGGGCGGATACGCGCCTTGCAGGTCGAATCGGCGCCAGTTGCCACTGATACCGTGCTCCCTGAGCACCTGATCAAGAATCTGCGGTATCGAAAGATCACTGAAGATGCGCTGGCTGTAACGCAGGCCCAGGCAGCTCAACCGCGGCTCGAGCCGCGCCCGAAACAACCGCGCACCGCGCCCCTGTTCATGCTGGACAAGACTGTGCAACTGCCCGTGAACACTATTGCCGCAAGACCCGAAACACAGGCGCGCCGAACGATACATGAGGCCGGCAAGATCCAGATGCGGATCATCTGCCAGCACGTCGATCTCGAATGAAAAAGGCTCGCTGATGGCTTCGCAACCCGTGAATGCCAGGACTTCAAGCGAGTCGGACAGGCCCGCTACATCGAGACGAAACGACGGCTCGTCAGCTGGATCGAACATGGGGGGATTCTCTACAGGGGGGCGGGCGGGGATTCTCGCCGAGACCCATGGCCGAGTAGAGGGCCGAACTACAAATTCGGAAATGACCTACGCGAAAAGCAGACGACGTCACTTTGCTCGCCTTGGAACAAGCCGTTTCGCGAAGAGAAAAAGAAGCGTCTCACCCGGTTATCTGAAACGTCCGCGGTTAGCGGAACAATTTCAGACAACCAGATGAAAGCGGAACCTGGCCTCAGGAAGACAGGTAGGAGGAGCGGGTCAGACCCAGGCGCAATGCATCGAGGAACTGGGTGCGCTCGCTGGCGCTGATGCGGGCACTGGCGCACTTGTCGCGGTAGTGGGTCATCAGCTCTTCCGGCGACAAGTGCACGTAACGCAGCATGTCTTCGATGGTGTCGTGGGTTTCAATGCCGGCGTGGTACACGCTGCCATCGGCGTTCTGATAGATGTTCACCGAGTCGGTGTCACCGAACAGGTTGTGCATGTCGCCGAGGATTTCCTGATAGGCGCCGACCAGGAACACGCCCAGCAGGTAGTCTTCACCTTCGTTCAGCGCATGCACCGGCAGGCTGGTCTCGATGCTCTGCTCGTCGACGTACTGGTTGATCTTGCCGTCGGAGTCGCAGGTCAGGTCTTGCAGAACGGCACGACGCAGCGGCTCTTCGTCGAGACGGTGCAGCGGGATGATCGGCAGGACCTGATCGATCGCCCAGGTGTCCGGCAGGCTCTGGAACACCGAGAAGTTGCAGATGTACTTGTCGGCCAGCTTGTCGTTGAGTTCGTCCAGCACCTGACGGTGCGAACGCTGACGCGCTTTCAGCGAGTTGTGCAGGCGACGGCACACCGCGAAGTAGCACTGCTCGGCCAGGGCTTTCTCGGCCAGGGTCAGTTTGCCGTCGGCGTACTGGGCGGCCACGTCGCTCATGTAGTGAGTGGCGCGCCAGTAGGTCTCGGTGACCATTTCGATGTCGGTCGGGCCGAGCAGGTCAACCAGCCACTGCACGGTTTCCGGCAGCGCTTCCTTGTTCTCGATCTGCGGCACGTCGTCGTTGTGTTTCTCGACGTCGGTCACCTGCACCACCAGCATCGCGTGGTGCGCGGTCAGCGAGCGGCCGCTTTCGGAGAAGATGTGCGGATGCGGCAAGGCCTGCGCGTCGCAGAACTCCTTGAGCATGCCGACCACGACACCGGCGTAGTCGTCCATGTCGTAGTTGATCGAACTGGCGTTGCGCGAGTGGGTACCGTCGTAGTCCACACCCAGTCCGCCACCGACGTCGATGTGATCGACCGGCAGACCGAGGTTGCGCAGCTCGCCGTAGTAACGGATCGCTTCCTTGAAGCCATGCTGGTAGTCAGCGAGGTTGGCGATCTGCGAACCCATGTGGAAGTGCAGCAGACGAATGCCCTGATCCAGACCCGCCGCGCGGAAGCGCTCGACCACCGACAACAGTTGCGCCGCCGACAGACCGAACTTGGATTTCTCGCCACCGGTGTCCGCCCACTTCGACGACGCCAGGGACGAAAGACGCACGCGCAGGCCGACCTGTGGCTTGACCTTCAGCGAGGCGGCTTCTTCGATCACCAGACCGACTTCGGATTCTTTCTCGATCACGATGAACACATTGTGACCGAGCTTCTGGCCCATCAGCGCCAGACGGATGAACTCGCGATCCTTGTAACCGTTGCAGACGATGGTGCCGCCCTTCGGCGCCAGTGCCAGCACCGCCAGCAGCTCAGGCTTGGAGCCGGCTTCCAGACCGATGGAAACGTTCTGGGTGGCGATGATGTTCTCGATCACCGCTTCCTGCTGGTTGACCTTGATCGGGTACAGCGCGGTGTATTTGCTCTGGTATTCCAGACGCTCGATGTTCGCATCGAAAGCGCCGGTCA
>Ga0207713_1000492_pt1 | contig 40745 bp, 32 predicted proteins | sample KBSS64metaG_FD_184404 | JGI IMG/M metagenome (GOLD analysis project Ga0207713, IMG submission 184404) | Switchgrass rhizosphere microbial communities from Kellogg Biological Station, Michigan, USA - KBS S6-4 metaG (SPAdes) (version 2) | ecosystem: Host-associated > Plants > Roots > Rhizosphere >... | reverse complement strand
CCGTCGACTGGCCAGAGACTACGAGCGATTGCCCGAAACCCTGGCTGGTTTGCACTTCGTCGTCTTCTCCGTGCTTATGCTTATCCACTTTGCAGCCCTTAACAAAAGTGCCTAACACCCTCTAGGCGATATTCATCGCTTTCGCGCGGGGGCGGCTTCCCTATCGAGGGGGCCGCCCCGCGCTTTGTCGTCTTGCGATCCTTGCAATTCGCTTTCGCGACTCGCGCGTGGGCTTGCAAGAAATCATCGTCCATTCACCGCCCATTTCTCTGGAATACCCCTTGCTGTGTTGCTGGCGAGACAGCAGCGTGCATGCGCCTGCCGCGTTTGCGGCTAGTCGCGTGGAACCGGCTTTGGCATGCGCGACACATCGCGTCATTCATAGCGAAACAGGGGGAGTGGTGGTAAGAAGAAAATTCAGCTTCCGCAAGAATGCCGGGGAGTCGTCGGTGGGAATCGACGTGCCCGTGCAAGCCAGCGATTACCAGATCTACGCGACCTACCGACGCACGCCGAGTGGTGCGTTCATGGGCGACCTGAAAGTCGTGCGGATGATCGACGACCGCCTCATCTTCCCGTTCGACGGGGCGCCGCCGATCGGCCCGTTCGACACCGCCAGCGAAGCGCGCGACAGCGCCAGGGCAAAAGGCGCGGAGATCGTCGCGGCGGATCTCGCGAATCCCGAAGCTTGAATCCCGAAACCTGAAGCCCGCGCGCGGCGAGTTCGGCCGCTCTCCGGGTTACTGTTCGTCGTCCAGCATCACGGAGAGCGTGCCGGGTTTGCTTTGCACACCGGCCGTCAGATCGATCTCATCCGGCGTCATCGTCTGGATCGCGCTTACAAGCCGAGGTAAAAACGTCGCGCCGAAATGGGCGACGCCGCGCTCGCGTGCCGCGTCGCCGCCATTGGCGAGCGCGCGCAGTTCGTTCAGCGGCAAACCCACAAACAGGTCCAGCGGATAGGGCGGGGCGTCGCGGTCGCGGGCGGACCGTGGCGTTTGGGCGGTTTGCGGCGCGCGGATGCGCAAGCCGGGTTGCAGATGCGCTTCCAGTTCGAGCGTCACTTCGTGTCGTCCGCTGGATTTGAGTGCCTCGGCGGCCTCGCTGCGCAGAAACGGCGCGACGGCTTGAAGCCGGGCGATTTCCTCGTCGGTGAGCATCATCGTGGTTGCCTCCGAATTGCGTGATGACCCACAGCCCCGGCATGTGCCCGGATGCACGCATGCGGTGCGCGCCGTCGGACTCGTCCGGCGCCGTTGCCGGCGTCGACTGGCGGCGACGGCACGCCGTCCATGACGCGCCCGGCGGATGTCCTGGATCGAACACAAAGTTGCGGCGTCATTGCGTGGACGCAGCAAGGCGGATACCTGGCGGAGGTGGCGAGGCGGCGAGGCGCGGGCGTCTCGCGGCGAGGCTGACGCTGACGCTGACGCGGACGTTTGCGCAGATCGAAAGCCGATCGCTCACCTTCCCGGAACACGTAGACGCGTAGACGCGGACGATACTTCGGCATAATCACTCCTACGACGAATTAAGGCAGACTGTGCGCCGGGCCGGCGCGCCATCTCGCGCGCAGCGGGCGAGGGCGGGGCAGCAGCGTCGACATATCCACTACAGGGTTCAACGGGGAGCCAATCGTGACAACAGTGCCACTAGATGCCGTAACACCTGGCGATACGGCTGTGTTCGTGGCGCGACAGCCGGTCATGGACCGCTCCGGGCGCGTGGTCGCCTACGAGCTTCTGTTCAGGGACGGACCCACCGCGTCCGTGCGGATCGAGGACGAACTGCGCAGCACGACCGCGGTGGTCGAGCACGCGGTGGGCGCGATCGGTCTCGAACGGCTGGTCGGCAACAAGGCCGCCTTTCTGAACTGTCCGCACGACTTTCTGTTCTCCGACTACCCCGATGTGCTGCCGGCGTCGCGTTTCGTCCTGGAAATCCTCGAGTCGGTCGAACTGACGCCGGCGCTCTCGCGACGCTGCAACGAATTGCGAGGCGCGGGCTTCCAACTCGCTCTCGACGACGTCACGAGCATGACCGACGATATCCGCCGCTTTCTTCCCTCCGTCGACATCGTCAAGATCGACTGGCCGTTCGTGCAGCGCGACGCGTTGCCGGAACTGATCGGCCAGTTCAAACGTGCGGGCAAGGTCGTGCTGGCGGAGAAGGTGGAGCGCGCGGAGGACGCGGAGCTGGCCCTTCAACTCGGTTGTGATCTGCTGCAAGGCTATTATTTTGCGAAGCCGCAGCTAGTCAGCGGCAAGCGCTCGATGCCGCCGGTGAAGGCCATCCTTCATGTGTTCGAACTGGTCGGCAACGATGCGCCTCTGGGGAGTATCGCGCGCGCCCTGAAGGGCGCGCCGATGCTCATCACGCAGCTATTGCGGCTTGCCAACAGCAGCAAACAGCCGAACGGCAAGACCGAGCGTATTTCATCGTTGAAGCAGGCATTGTCGATAGCCGGCAGCCGCAGGCTCATGCACTGGTGCGGATTGCTGCTCTATGCCAACGCGGCCGGGCTTCCGGTCGAGGAAGACCCGCTTGCGCTGCTCGCACAGCGGCGCGCGCGTTTCATGGAAAAGGCGATCGACACGCTGGTGGAGGTTCCGGGTTCGCTGGCGGCCACCGCCTATCTCACCGGCGTGCTGTCGTTACTGCACGTTGCGTGTCGGATGGAATTGCCGGTTTTCGTGAATGAATTGCCCGTTTCCGATGTCATCCGCAATGCGCTTCTGAACGGAGGCGGCGTGCTGGGCGAGTTGCTGTCGATTGCCGTGTTGCTCGAAGAGGGCGATGCTCAGGCGGCAATCGTCAGGCTCGAACGGCTCGGCGGCTCGGGCGATTCCACGCAATCGCCGGAGCGGATGAAGTCGTTCAGATCTTTGACCGGAAACGACATACGGGACATTCTTCAAATCTATCAGGGCAGATTGTGGTGAGGTGAGGTGCGCGTGCGGTGAGACCCATCATTCGCACGCGCGTATCACGCTTCAGAACGTGCGGCGTAGCGTTGATTCTCCACTACGGCGCTCATTACCCGCTCATTACCATTTAAGCTGGCCTCGATCATTCTGCGTTTGAGTTTGAGGCGACGTGGACGCGTTGGCCTGCCCGAGCGCATCGGGATCGGAAGCGGAGTATTCGGGAGGATCGTCGACCGCGGCGTCGCCTGGCTGAACGGGATTCGCGGAGTCGGCCGCGTTCTCGACGGCGGGAAGTTCGGTATCGGTAGACCAGGGCGGTATCCGGTCCACCGAGTCAGGAGGAGGGGCGTCGCCTGGCTTTTGCGGCTGGGGCCCATTTGCCGCGGTCATCTTTGGGTTGACGATTTTGGTCACGAGGAATCTCCACCATTGCATCATTGTTGGACTGAGGCGGCACGACTGCGGCATCGGATAGGAGCGCGGTCTATCGTGGATCTTTACTCGTTCGACCAGCGGTGTCACCTACCACAATTGATAGGTTGGATTGGTAAGTTGGAGAAGCTGAGCAGGCGACCGGTAAGGGAAAACAGTCACCGGCCAATGCGATCAACGAACTCAAAGCCATTACCAGGTACCTGTAAAACAATCAATGACTGATTTTTCTTCCTTTGTACGACAAGGCGCGTCGAGAACGTGGCTGTTTATTCGTGGCGCGATTCTTCCTGCGGCGCCGCATGGCTTCGAAGCTGGGCACTCGAGGATGGTAGTGCCCGGCGCGCTCGCCGCGCCCGGTTAAGCCGATGCTCGGCATCGGCATGTGGGCGATATCCGCATACAGCGGCCTCTTTCTGGCCGCCTTCGGCGCGGCAACGTTATTGCCTCTGCAATCGGAGGCGGTGCTGGTTGCCCTGCTCCTGAGCGCGAAGTATCCGGTCTGGGCGCTGCTGCTGGTGGCCACCACTGGAAACGTGCTCGGCTCGGTGGTCAACTGGCTGCTCGGTCGATACATCGAGCGGTGGCGTCACAAACGTTGGTTCCCTCTCTCCGACGACAAACTCAGGCGCGCGCAGCGTGCGTACCAGCGCTTTGGGCATTGGTCGTTGCTACTCAGTTGGGCACCGGTTATTGGTGATCCTCTGACGGTGCTCGCCGGCGTGATGCGTGAGCCGTTTCTACGTTTCCTTCTGCTGGTGCTGATCGCGAAAGCGGGCCGATATATGCTGCTCGCCGCCGTCACGATCCAGTTCATCTAGCGCGCGAGCGGACGTACTTCCCGTTACTCTCGCATCACGTATTAGCTCCCGCTAGGACGATCCTTTCGTTTTCTCCATCCGCTGTGCGGCAACGCCGGCAACCACGACGCAGCACCCGCCAAGGTGTTTTGTTCATCTTCATGTGCGCTCTGTGCACACGTGCCGAGCACTGCTGTTCCATATCAGGGAAAGACACGCGCAAAACGTGTGCAACAGCATATTGCGCTGATCAGCACGTCCAAAACAACATATCCACGCATCGACGCGGGGCGTTTCGAAATCATCCGAAAAATGCAGGTGCTGTAATTCATCTGTCGTTTTAATGGCGGTTAGTTGAAAGGAACGACACACCTCATCAAACGGATCGCGCCATCGGTTGCATGGCGTAATTGCAGACTGGCGTAACGAAGGTCGCCCGGATGGTTCGAGCGTTCTTCACGCCATCCAACAACGGAGAATCTTCAATGAAGCTGGCCGTCTCTACTCTTGCTTTCGTTACTGCGTCGATGCTGTGCACCACGAGTGCAAGCGCCCATCAGATCTGGTTCGAGCAGTCGCCTAACAGGACAATGACGTTCTACTACGGCGAGTTCGACAGGAACATGCTGGAAGTCACGCCCGGAGGCATGGACCGCTTCAAGGCGCTCGCCGGCCAGTCGATTTCGGACTCCGGCGCGAAGCCGCTGGATATGAAACTGCAACGCGCGAGCTTTTCGGTAGCGCAGAAGCCGGCTAAAGGAGACTCCTTCGTCGCGGTGGACCATAAGTATCCGATCTTCAAGGTTCACGACGACGGCGCGACGGTCGATAGCTACTGGACTCCGGCTACGCGCTGGGTGGGCGATTTCAGCGCGCGCCAGCCGGAACTCGAACTCGATATCGTGCCGACGGGCGTGGTCAAGGGCAATGTCGCGCAGTTCCAGGTCTTCTATCAGAAGGAGCCGCTGACGAACAAGCCGGTCACGCTGTCGTCATGGGGTGGCTGGGACTATCTCGGCACCACGGACGGGGAAGGCAAGGTGTCTTTCGCGTTGCCGTGGAAAGGCACGTACGTACTCGGCATCGAGTACCGCGACCGTACACCTGGCGAGCGAGTCAACACCGAAGGCGTCACCGAAAAATACGCGGTCCGCGGCTTCAGCTCGACGCTCTCTTTCTATCAGCCGACCGGCGCCGAGCCGATGAAGCGCGCGCCGTCGACGCTTCCCGCGTCGGAGATCGCCCGACTGAACGCGAAGAAATAGCGTTCCGCGCGCAGCCTCCGCATCGCTCGCGGCGCTTTCAGCCGCGCAAACACCGCAACGCCCAATCCAACCGATATCCGACAAGGAGCATCGATGAACTACCTCGCGCGCATCCTGGCCGTCACCACCGCTGCGTTCACGATCAATCAGGCCGTCGCGCACGGCGTTCCTTTGCCGCAGCACGGCGGAATCATGGACGACGCCGGCCTCGTCGCCGTCGAAATGGTCGCGAAGAACCGCACCGTCGAACTATTCGTCACCGACGATGACGCCCCGGTCGACGCCCGCAACATCAAGGGCGTGCTGACCGTCACATCCGCCAGCGGCGCGAAGAAGGAAACACCGATCGCCGCTGTCTCCGGCAATCAGCTTCGCTCGCAGGATGTCGAGGTGCCGCCTGGGTCGCGCGTCACCGCGTTGCTGACGATGGCCGACGGTACGACGAAGGTGAGCGCGCGATTCAAGGTGCAGTGAAGCCGGGAACGTTCCGCGGCGATCGATCGGCGCTCGGCGATGCTCGTCTTTCTTCAACTCCGTTCACAAAGGAACAGCGGATGAATCGCATCTGCAAGCTCTGCCGCGCGTGGTTGGCGCGGCTCGCATACGGCAGCCCGCTGATGCTGGTGCTGCTTGCCGGCACCACGGCGCTCGCCTACGCACACGGCGTCTCGGACGACGACAAGTCGTTCATCGAGGGAAGTGCGGGCATCAATCTGATTCCGTATATCTACCTCGGCGCGAAACATATGGTCACGGGCTACGACCATCTGCTGTTTCTGTTCGGCGTGATTTTCTTTCTGTACCGGCTCAAGGACGTTGGACGCTATGTGACGCTGTTCGCTGTCGGACACAGCACGACCCTGCTGTTCGGCGTCATCGCCAACGTGCATGCGAACCCGTATCTGATCGACGCGGTGATCGGGTTGTCGGTGGTCTACAAGGCGCTCGATAACCTCGGCGCGTTCAGAAAGGTGCTCGGCTTTGAACCGAATCCGCGCCTCGCCGTGCTGATCTTTGGCTTCTTTCACGGCTTCGGGCTCGCGACGAAACTCCAGGAAATGACCCTCTCGCGCGACGGCATGGTGCCGAACATCATCGCGTTCAACGTCGGTGTCGAGGTCGGTCAGTTGATCGCTCTCAGCATGATCCTGATCGCGATGACGTACTGGCGCCGTTCGCCGGGATTTCAGCGCCACGCATTGCTCGCCAACGCGGTGTTGATGAGCGCGGGCTTCGTACTCGTCGGCTTTCAGCTCTCCGGCTATTTCTTTCCCACGGTGGCATGACATGAGCACATACGAAGTATCGAATCAAAGCTTGATGAAGGCGACATCCGGCGCCGCGGCCGCGGCGCTCGTGATCCTCGCGCTGTTTGTCCTGCCCGCTGAACGCGGTATCGACATTACCGGCATCGGCGGTGCGCTCGGCTTGACGAAGATGGGCGCGAAAAATCCGCCGCTCGATTCGATGCCGGCGCTTGCACCGGCGCAAACAGCGGGCGATCTGCCGGTGCCGAACCGCCAGTCGATTTCGCAGGCGACGGCGTATCGAAGCGATGAAATGGAACTGGTCCTGCCGCCGAACGCGGGCGCCGAGATCAAGGCGCAGATGAAGAAAGGTGACCACTACATCTTTCAGTGGGCCGCGACGGGCGGGCCGGTCAACGTCGATATGCACGGTGAACGGCCGCATGCCGGCAAGGCCTTCACCAGCTACTGGAAAGATGTCAATCAGACTTCGGCGCAAGGCTCGTTCACCGCGCCGTTCGACGGCACGCATGGCTGGTACTGGCGCAATCGCGGAGATCAGACCGTGACGATCAAGGTGAAGACCAGCGGTTTCTACGAAAAGCTCTTTCGCCCCGACGGGCATTGAACGGGTGGCGGGCCGCAAGCGCCCGCCACTTTCCTGAACGCTATGCCCTCTCTGTGACAAGGGTGATCAAATGACTATCTCTTCGGGTTTATCCAGCCCCGCGGCTACCGCCGCACGGTCCGTCGCGACGCCGGCAGTGCAGTCACGCACGCGGATGATCGCCATCGACGCACTGCGCGGTTTCGTGATGTTGTGCATGCTCGTCGATCATGTACGCGAGACATTTTTTCTGCATCGTCAGGTAACGGATCCGATGGATGCCTTCACGCTAGCGCCGGAGTTGTTTTTCACGCGGATGGTGAGTGAGATTTGCGCGCCGGTGTTTATCTTTCTGACCGGCCTGTCGGCGTACCTGTATGGGCAGTCGCATACGCCGAAGGAAACCTCCACGTTCCTGTTCAAGCGCGGCATATTCCTCGTGTTTCTCGAACTGACCTTCGTGTGCTTCGCGTGGACCGCGGAATTTCCGCCCAAGACGCTGTGGCTACAGGTGATCTGGTGCATCGGTCTGTGCATGATCGCGCTGTCGGTTTTGCTGCACATGCCGCGCAAGTGGCAGATCGCGCTCGGCGTGGTGATCATCGCGGGACACAACCTGCTCGATGGAATCACGCTCGGGCCCGATTCGCCGCTGTTCGTGCCGTGGTCGATCCTGCATCAGCGCGTGTTCATCGACCTGGGCGGCATTACGCGGGCACGCACCACGTATCCGATTTTGCCGTGGATTGGCGTGATCCTTCTCGGCTATGCGATCGGACCGTGGTTCGCCAAACAGGTTGACCCGGCCGAACGCATGTCGCGACTGCTGAAGGTGGGCGCTGGCGTGCTGGTCGCTTTTGTCGTGATCCGCTATCTGAACTTCTACGGCGAAAAGCCGTGGGTGCAGGCGGGCGACGGGCTGCACACGTTCATGAGCTTCATGAGCGCGAAGAAGTACCCGCCGTCGTTGATGTTTCTGCTGCCGACGCTGGGGCTCGGCCTGATCTTGCTGGCCTGCTTCGAGAAGATTCAGGACCAGCGTATCGCGAGCATGCTGGCTGTACTCGGTGGCGCACCGATGTTTTTCTATCTGCTTCACCTGTACGTATTGAAGGCGCTCTACCTGATTGCGGTGCATGTGTGGGGGGCGAACCAGGGGCAGTACTACGGCTTCGACGGCCTCGCGGGCATCTGGCTGTGGTGGGCGATCCTCGCGGTCGCGCTGTATCCGCCCGTGCGCTGGTTTGCGAAACTCAAGCAGCGTCGCAAGGATATCTGGTGGCTGAAATACCTTTGAGCATCCGTTGGGGATGAAGTGCCGGCTGCGTGTTCAACGCGGCTAGCGTTGCCCCAAATCTCACAGACATCTTCCGCTCGACTCGCCACACTGCGTGGCAGGCCGGTCTGCGCGTCTCGTGCGCGGACCGCATCATCACTTTTCTTCACTGGACGTTCATGATGAACAGAACGCGCGCTGCAAGCACCGCTATCAACGGGGCGTTGATCGTCGCGACCCTCGGGTTTGCCATTCCGGCATCGGCACAAAGTTCGGTGACGTTGTATGGCATCGTCGATAACGGCTTCGTTTATACGCACAACAGCGGCGGCAAGTCGACACAGGTCGGTCTCATCAGCGGCAGTCTGTCGGGGTCGCGCTGGGGGCTCAAGGGCGCCGAGCCGCTCGGTGGTGGACTGTCCGCGATCTTCCAGCTTGAGAACGGGATCAACCTCAATACCGGCAAGATGAACCAGGGTGGCCGGCTGTTCGGCCGCCAGAGTTATGTCGGCCTGAAGAGCGCGACGGCCGGCACGCTCACGATGGGCCGCATCTACGATCCGCTGACGGACCTCGTTCAGCCGGCGCAGGGCGACAACTATCTCGGACAGACCTTCACGTCGCCGGGCGACGTCGACAACGCCGACAGTAGCGCGCGCTTTAACAACGCGTTGAAGTGGGCGAGTCCCAGGTGGTTCGGTTTGAGCGGCGAAATGATGTACGGATTCGGCGGCGTCGCGGGCAGCGTCGTGTCGGGCCAGACATACAGCGCGGCGCTCAATTACGGGCAGGGCGGCTTTACGCTTGCGGGCGGCTATCTGCACATGGATCGGGGCAATGCGACGTTGTCGACGCGCGGGACCGCGTCATCGGATACGCTGTTCAACAGTTCGGTCAACGCGGCCTACGCCTCCGCGAAAGCAATCGACGTGTGGCGTGTCGCGACGCAATACGCGTTCTCTGCGTTCACGGTGGGCGCGTACTACAGCGACTCGCGTTATTCGGCTGACGGGGCGTCGAGTTTCTCGCGCACCGAAATTTACCGGAATACTTCGGCGTTTGCCGTGTGGAAGGTGACCCCCTCGTGGCTGGCAGAGGCGGCGTATAACTTCCTGAAGTCATCTGGCGATTCGGGGGCGCGCTATCACCAGGTGAGCGTCGGTGCTGATTATCTGCTCAGCAAACGGACCGATATCTATACGATCGTCAGCTACGCGCACGCGTCGGGACAAAACGGCGCAGGGGACGCTCAGGCGGTGATCGGCGCAACCGACATCGATGCCGGCAAGGCGTCGCAAACGCGTGTCAACGTGGGCCTCAGACATCGATTCTGATTTACTGGTGCGCCGGAATGTCGAGGCACTGATCCGTCAGCACCTCGCGGGTGCGTGCGCGGAGGCGGTTGGCCCCGCGGATGCCGCGCAGCCAGGGGCTGACGTTCAAACGGGTGCAGCGACCGCGCTTCCATGACAAGCCGCTCGTACAGATCGTCTATCTGCCGGAGAAGGGCAATCCGGTCGCGCTGTGCGTGCTGAAGGAAGCGAAAGCCGACGCGGCGCCGTCCAATGCATTACGCCTTGCCCTGGGCGGTCGTGGCTTGCGTGAAAAGGTTGGCGAACATTGCACTGGCGTTGTCATTGAAGGCGACCGCCATGGCGCCCAGCGCGAGCACCACAATGCCGGCCAGAACGGCGTATTCCATGGCGCTCACGCCACGTTCGTCACGAACGAATGCTTTCATAAGGGTGTGCATTTTCTTGGCTCCCGTAACAAAGGGCGAAATTCCGGGTCGATGGATGCCCGACCTGGATATTCACCCGAGTGGAAAGACTGGAATCCTGTCGCACCAGCGCTCGTTCGCAACTCCGCAGTCGAACCGATGCAGGCGCCTCATATAGTATGACAATTTGGGATAAGCCAGTGAGAAAGTACACGACCTTTCTCGCGTTTCGTCGGAGCCATCAATCAAGCCAGCCTTTGTACACGACACCTGCGAGCTTCGGGGCAACTCAGTGAGTGTTAGGCCGGATAATGGTCTCGTTCGGGTGCGTGAGGCCCGCCGATGCGTCGTCGATGGACTCCAAGGCCTCGAGGCTCGTGTCAGAGCGGTCGAGCATCGCACGGGCTTGAATCATGTCGAGCGCACCCTCCCAACGAGCAACCACAATGGTCGCTACTCCGTTGCCGATCAGATTGGTGACCGCACGCGCCTCATTGAGAAAACGGTCCACGCCCAGCAGCAGCACCAGCCCGGACACCGGAATCTTGTGCATCGTCGCGAGCGTGGCTGCCAGTGCCACGAATCCCGCTCCGGCCACGCCAGCCGACCCTTTCGAAGTCAGCAGCAACACGCCAAGCAATAGCAACTGATCCCAGATCGTTAGATGGATATTCATCGCTTGTGCGATGAACATCGAGGCCATCGTCAGATAGATTGCCGTGCCATCGGCGTTAAACGTGTAGCCCGTCGGCAACACCATGCCGACGACGGGGCGTGAGCAGCCAAGCTTCTCCATCTTGATGAGCATCTGCGGGAGAACCGCTTCGGTCGAAGCCGTACCGAGCGTAATGAAAATCTCGTCCTTGATGTAGCGGAGATACTTCCACAACGACAGCCCACTCAGGCGCATGACGAGGCCGAGCACGATGACCACGAAGAAGATCGAGGTCAGGTAAAGACACAGCATCAACTGACCAAACGATGCCAGCGTGCCGATCCCGTACTTCGCAATGGTGAATGCCATGCCGCCAAACGCACCGATAGGCGCGACGTACATCACGATGCGCACTATCCCAAACATGCCCTGAAGAAACATGTCGAGCATGTCGACGAACGGCGCGGTGCGGGGACCGAGCTTCGCGAGGGATACTGCGAGCAGCAGCGAGAAGAAGATAATCGGCAGGATCTCTCCATTCGCGAACGCCCCAACGATACTGTTGGGAACGATGTTCATGAAGAATTCAAGCATGCCGTGCTGCTGTGCCGCGTGACTATAGGTGGCGATGGCGGAACTGTCGATATGAGCGGGGTCGATGTTCATACCGCTGCCTGGCTTGATGACATTCACGACGATAAGGCCGACAACAAGCGCAATGGTCGAGGCAATTTCGAAGTACACGACTGCCTTGACGCCGACCCGCCCAGCCTCGTGAAGATCGTTCATGCGGGCAATACCGACCACGACGGAGGCGAAAATGATCGGAGCGAGCAGCATCCGGATCAGTTTGATGAACAGATCGCCGAGTGGTTTGAGTTGAGAACCGATGTCAGGGTAGAAGTGGCCGACCAGCACACCAGCGACAATGCCAATCAGAACCTGTACATAGAGCCTGGAAAGAGACTTTCCGATCTTTGAAACCCGCATGACTGTCTCCTATCTATGCGTGGCATCTTTTGATGAAGTCAGGTCGAGCAGCGCAGCGGGATCTACCGCTGCGGCAACCACGACCTTATTTCGCCTGCGTTCCGTTGATGTATTTTTCTGAACGCTCCGCCGACGCTTTTGTCGGCGTTCGCCGCTTGACGGCTTATGCAGAGAGCTTTTGCATCTCGGCGTAAAGATCCGTCTTGCCTTCAAAACCGATGCCGGGCAGATCGGGCATCGTGATGTAGCCGCCGTCCACCTTCACGCCATCGGGGAAGCCGCCATACGGCTGGAACAGGTCGGGATATGATTCATTGCCGCCCAGACCAAGGCCCGCCGCGATGTTCAGCGACATCTGGTGACCACCGTGTGGAATGCATCGGCTCGGCGACCAGCCGTGCTGATGCAGCATGTCGAGCGTGCGCAGGTACTCGACGAGGCCATAGCTCAGCGCGCAATCGAACTGCAGCCAGTCACGGTCGGGACGCATGCCGCCATAACGGATCAGATTGCGCGCATCCTGCATCGAGAACAGATCCTCGCCCGTTGCCATCGGCTTGTCGTAGTAGTTACGCAGCGTCGCCTGCAGTTCGAAGTCGAGCGGATCGCCCGGTTCTTCGTACCAGAACAGGTCGTACTGCGACAGCGCCTTCGCGTACTGAATCGCGGTGTCGAGGTCGAAGCGCCCGTTGGCGTCGACAGCGAGTTTCTGGCCGTCCTGCAGCACGCTCAGAATCGAATCGATGCGGCGCAGATCTTCGTCGAGCGAAGCGCCACCAATCTTTTTCTTCACGACCGTATAGCCCCGGTCGATGTAGCTGCGCATTTCGTCCTTGAGCTTTTCGTGGTCCTGGCCCGGATAGTAGTAACCGCCGGCCGCATACACGAAGATCTTGCGATTGGGCTGACCATTGCCATAACGGTCGGCCAGCAGTTGGAACAGCGGTTTACCTTCGATCTTTGCTACCGCGTCCCAGATCGCCATGTCGATCGTGCCGATCGCCACCGAGCGCTCGCCGTGGCCGCCGGGCTTTTCGTTGGTGAACATGGTTGCCCAGATCTTGTGGGGATCGAGGTTGTCACCTGCGTCATTGACGAGGCTGGCGGAATCGGCTTCCAGAATGCGCGGCATGAAGCGCTCGCGCATGAGCTTGCCCTGGCCATAGCGGCCGTTGGAATTGAAACCGTAACCCACCACCGGCTTTCCGTCCCGGATGACATCCGTCACCACGGCGACGAGACTCAGCGTCATCTTGCTGAAGTCAATGTAGGCATTGCGGATCGGAGAACTGATCGGAACGGTCTTTTCGCGGATTTCAACGATTCTCATGACGGTGTCTCCTGAGTTCTGAGCATGTATTGCATTGCATGGGGCTGCAATGGAACGTAGCTTATCCGCGAAAGCAGGGGCTATACTTCGCCTCAATTCATTTCATTTTTTACCGTGGGTGAATAACGGCAATGGCAACCGACATCGCTTCCGACTTCGATTTTTTTATCCTCCTCGCGAGGCTCAAGAGCCTGTCCGGTGCGGCCCGCGCGCTCGATCTCACGCCGCCGGCAGCCACTAAGCGCCTGGGGTTGATCGAGCAGAGACTAGGGGTCAGGCTGGTCAACAGAACGACCCGGAATGTCAGCCTGACGCCCGAAGGCGAGACTTACCTGCGCTACGCAACGCACATCGTCGAACAGGTGCGGCAGATGGAGGAGGAGATATCAGGGACTCGTACTGATCCTCACGGTCTGCTGCGTATCAATGCGACGCTGGGATTCGGACGCACAACCATCGCGCCTCTGGTATCTGACTTCGCGAAGCGATTTCCCAAGGTCGAGATCCAGTTTGAAGTGACCGACCGCGCCATCGATCTGGTTGCCGATGGGTTCGATATGGCGATCCGTTTTGGCGAACTCCCCGATAGCCGCCTAAGCGCGCGGCGCATCATGAGCAACCGGCGTTTTCTTTGCGCCTCTTCCAGGTACCTCGAGCGTTTTGGGACGCCGGAGCGCGTCGAAGATCTGGTTGACCACCGGTGCATCATTCATCGCCAGAATGACGATGCTTACGGCGTTTGGAGATACATACAGGATGATCACCTCGAAGCGCTCAAAGTCAAAGGGGCGCTCTCGAGCAATGACGGCGACATCGTATTGCGTTGGGCACTCGACGGTCACGGAATCCTGATTCGATCCGAATGGGACCTGGCGAAGTACGTCCAAAGCGGCCGATTGAGACTGGTGTTGCCGGATACCCCACTGCCTTCAGCCGATTTGTTCGTGTACTACCCGAGTCAGCGAAATCAGACCGCACGCGCCAGAGCGTTCATTGATTTTCTGATCGATCATTTTCAGGCACCCTTCGTGCCGGTTGAGACGGGAGCGCTGATTTACGCCAAGAAACAGCGGGCAGGGCGGAAGGGGTGAGGGGTTGCAGGGCGCACGAGCCACGTAGCGCATGTCCTGTGTGACGCGAAATGGGGAGTTTTTGCAGAACGCGCTGCTAAAAAAGTGTCAGCCTTTTTGGCGCGAGAACTGAAGTGACTTACCGCGTGGCGCGGTCTAGCCATTTAGCGCCTCGCTCGCGAAGCGACTTTTGCGTTCGATCAGGAGCACGTCAAAACGCTTTCTGACAGTTTGCTTTCGAGAAGATCTGCAACGGCTTGGTGACGTATTGGCAAGAGCGAACGCTGGCGGCACTCGCGCTGAAAGCTTCCTCTGTTGCCCTGTAATTCGTCTGCTACACTGAATCGGGAGGCGATCTATTCAGTACCCGGTCGACCCGAAGGCGGCTGACTCGCGAGTCAACGCCGCTCCAACTCATGCCGTCAAGTCTCGCGCATTCATCACCGCATTCAGCTTAACAAAGAGGGGTTTCGCGACCACTGTGATGCTCGCATTGGGCTATCGAATGCAACTTTCCCTCTTTGCCCAACGATCCGAAGTCGCGCCTTTCCGAAGAAGCGGGTGCGTCACATTCCGTCAAGCAACGCGACTCAACGTACGCAGCTCACGTGTTTGATGTTTCTTCTGTTAATGAACCTGGCGCCGCAATCGCTTTGCCGAGCGTTGTTCCTTCGTCGCCGGGCACACGAAATAGTGCGGAGGTGTTGCCATGATTGAGTCATCCGATTTTCGAAGCAGCACGATAGCGCTTGGTCACGGGGGCGGCCGTATGCCCGCACTCGGGTTCGGCACGCTGATTGCCGATCCCGCGATCACGATCAGTGCGACCAGAGACGCGCTGAAAGTCGGATATCGGCACTTCGACTGTGCCGAGCGCTATCGGAACGAACGTGAGGTGGGCGAGGCTCTGCGGGCAGGGCTCGCTGCGGGGGCCATTGCGCGCGAGGAGATTTTCGTGACCACGAAATTGTGGAACACCAATCATCGGCCCGAGCGCGTTGAAGCGGCTTTCGATGCGAGTCTTGCCAGGCTTGGACTCGACTATCTGGATCTCTATCTGATTCACACTCCGTTCGCGTTTCAGCCGGGGGATGAGCAGGACCCCCGCGATAAAAACGGCGCTGTCATCTACGATCGAGGCGTGACCTTGCTCGATACGTGGCGGGCAATGGAAAATCTCGTCGACCGTGGTAGATGCCGCGCCATTGGACTGTCCGACATCGGCCTGGACGAATTGCGGCCGCTCTACGAATCGGCACGGATCAAGCCGGCGGTGGTACAGGTCGAGGCACATCCGTATCTTCCGGAAACAGAACTTCTGGAATTCTGCCAGGAGAAGGGCATGGTGTTCCTGGCTTTTGCGCCATTGGGTCACGGAATAAAGCCTGGGCCGCTCGACGACCTGGTCATCGCCGCGATTGCCGCGCGAACCGGAAAAACGCCGGCGCAGGTACTGCTTGCGTGGGCGCTGCAACGTGGCGGGGCTTTGCTTACCACGCCAAAGACCGGGGCCCGCGCGAGAGAGAACTTCGACATCTCCGCGCTTCCGGCCGACGCATTCGACGAAGTCAACCGCATTCAGACCAGACAAAGATTCAACGAAGTCGTGAAGACCGGCAGCCCGGGCTTCATTCCGCAAAGCAAACGGCAGTGAAACGGGGGTCGACGGCGCGACAAGGGAGTTCATCGTGGATCTGACGGGGTATGAGTTGGAGCCGCTGCGCGCCGACGGCGACTTCGCGCTATATCGCGCCCGCGGAGCCAGCCATCCCGTCTCGGTGCTTGCGCTGTTCGCCACGCGCGCCGCATCCCAAAGCATCACACGTCTCGAACACGAATACGGATTAGCCCCGCTGCTCGACGCCAGTTGGGCGGCGCAGCCTCTCGCGCTCGATCAGCGCCACGTACCGCCGATGCTCGTGCTTGCCGACAACGGCGGCGAGCCGCTGGATTGCATGCTCGGCGGGCCGTTGGAAATGGGGCGTTTTTTGAGTATCGCGGTCAATCTCGCGAGAGCGATCGGCCAGGTTCATCGTTGCGGCCTCGTTCACAAGGACATCAAGCCGGCGAACGTTCTCGTCGACGCAGAGGGCAACGTGCGGCTCACCGGCTTCGGTATCGCGTCGCAGTTGCCGCAGGAACGTCAGCCGCCCGCGCCACCGGAGATCGTGGCGGGCACCTTCGCATACATGGCGCCCGAGCAGACAGGCCGTATGAACCGTTCGATCGACGCACGCAGCGATCTCTACTCGCTTGGCGTCACGCTGTACGAAATGCTCACCGGGTCGCTGCCGTTCGCGGCATCGGATGCGATGGAATGGATTCATTGTCACATCGCACGCAGACCAACACCGCCCGGCGAGCGCGTCGACGGTATTCCGCAAGCAGTCGGAGGCATCGTTCTGAAACTGCTCGCCAAGGCCGCTGAGAACCGTTATCAGACCGCCATGGGTGTCGAAGCCGACCTTCAGGCGTGCCTTGCTGCATGGCAGGCGCACCGCGAGATCACTCCGTTTCCGCTCGGCGCGCACGACGTGTCGAGCCGGCTACTGATCCCGGAGAAACTATACGGGCGTGAGGTTCAGATCGAAGCACTTGTCGCGGCGTTCGATCGGATCGTGGCCGGCGCCGCGCCTGAACTGGTGCTGATCGCCGGCTACGCGGGCATCGGCAAGTCGTCGGTCGTCAACGAACTGCACACGGTGCTAGTGCCGCCGCGCGGCCTGTTCGCCGCCGGCAAGTTCGATCAGTACAAACGCGACATTCCCTATGTTCCGTTTGCGCAGGCGTTCCAGTCTCTGGTGCGCAACCTGCTGAGCAAAAGCGACGCCGACGTCGAGCCGTGGCGGCGCGCGCTTGTGGAAGCGCTCGGCCCGAACGGCCAGGTGATCGTGAATCTGATTCCGGAGCTTGCGCTCATCGTCGGCGAGCAGCCGCCCGTGCCGAGCCTGCCGCCGCAGGACGCGCAGAACCGCTTCCAGATCGTATTCCGCCGTTTCCTCGGCGTGTTCGCGCGGCCGGAGCATCCGCTCGCACTGTTCATCGACGATCTGCAATGGCTCGACAGGGCGACACTCGATCTGCTCGAACATCTCGTCACGCATCCGGAGGTCAGGCACGTTCTGCTGGTCGGCGCGTATCGGGACAACGAGGTGGATAGCTCGCACCCGCTTACGCATATGCTCGGCGCTATCGGCACCGCCGGAGGGAAGGTGCGGCAGATAGTGCTCGCGCCTCTCAAACCCGACAGCGTCGCGCAGCTCGTCGCCGATTCGATTCACTGCAACAGCGCGATAGCCAGGCCGCTGGCGCAACTCGTACATGAGAAGACCGGCGGTAATCCGTTCTTCGCGATTCAGTTTCTGACGGCGCTGAACGACGAGAGACTGCTTACCTTCGAGCACCGCACGGCGACATGGACCTGGGATCTGCCGCGCATTCGTGCCAAGGGCTTCACCGAGAACGTAGCGGATCTGATGGCCGCGAAGCTGAACCGCCTGCCTGTCACGACGCGCGACGCGCTGGGTCAACTCGCGTGCCTCGGCAACGTCGCCGAGATCGCCTCGCTGACCCTCGTTCAGAACGAGCCGGCGCAGACGCTACACGCGAAGTTGTGGGAAGCCGTGCGCGCCGGTCTTGTCTTTCGTGCGGAGGGCGCCTATGCGTTCGCGCATGATCGCGTGCAGGAGGCCGCCTATGCGCTCATCCCCGCGGAAGATCTTGCCGCGGCGCATCTGCGGATCGGCCGGGCACTCGCGTTACGGAGCGCGCCGGAAGCGCTCGAAGAGACGATCTTCGACATCGTCAACCACCTCAATCGCGGCGCGGCGCTGATCACCGACCATGCGGAGCGTGAGCGGACCGTCGCGCTGAATCTCATCGCGGGCAAGCGCGCGATGAATTCGACCGCGTATATTTCGGCCCGCACGTATCTGGCGCAAGCTGTCGCGCTGCTGCCGATCGACGCCTGGGCACGATGCTATGAGAACACCTTCGATCTCTACCTTGCGTTTTCGGAATGCCAATATCTGGCTGGCGATTTTGCCGAGGCCGACGCGCTGTTCGACATGATGCTGGGCAGCGCGCGCTCCAATCTTGACCGCGCAAAAGTTTTCAGCCTGCGCATGGAGTTGTACCAGGTCGCTGGCAAATATGACGAGAGCTTCGCCGTCGCGCGGAATGCGCTGCGCGATTTCGACATCGTTCTCCCGGAGTCCGCCGAAGACATCCAGGCGGCGGTCGATGCGGCGTTTCGGGAAATTCCGCTCAATCTGGCGGGGCGCCCGATCGGCGAACTGGTCGAGGCGCCGGTGGCGGCCGACCCTGCCACACGGGCGATCATCGATCTTCTGGTCGGAGCAATGCCCTGTGCCTTCGCGGCGCGGCCCGAGTACTATCCGCTCATTACCCTGAAGGCGGTCAACCTCTCCTTGCGGCACGGCAATACCGACAACTCGAGCTTCGCTTACGGCAATTACGCATTAATGCTGCTCTCCATCGTCGGCGACATACCCGGCGCGGTGCAATTTTCGGAGATGTCGCTGCGGTTGAATGAAAAGTTCGGCAACCGGCGCCTCCATGGAAAGCTGCTTCATCTGCATGGCAGCCACATCAATTTCTGGCGGCGCCATATTGCGAGCAATTTGCCGATTCTGGAACAGGCGATCGTTGCCTGCATGGAAGTGGGCGATTTCGTCTTTGCGGGCAACCTCGCATTCACGACGCTCTGGCAGGCGATCGAGAAAGGCGCGATCCTCGAAGAGGTGCAGTCGCAATCGGAAAGATTCGCCGCATTCGCTATTCAGAGCCATAACGGGCCCGTTCACGAGACGATCCGGATCGAGCAGCAATTCGTCGCCAGCCTGCGGGGCAAGTCGGCCGAAACGCTAAAGCTGAACGGCGGTGCATTCGACGAAGCCGCATGTTTCGGGGCGATCACCCAGGCGAACTTCGGCTGCGGTATCGCCTTTTATCACATCATCAAGACGATGCTCGCTTTTCTCGATGGCCGGTACACCGACGCACTGAACGCCGCGCACGAGGCGGAGGCGATGCTCCGCGCCGCGATGGCGCTGCCGATCGAAGCGACGTTTCACTTCTTCCATGCGCTAGCGTTGACGGCGCTCTTTCCGGAAGCATCGGCCCAACAGCAATTGGCCTACCGGCGCATTCTCGCCGCGAAACTCCAGAAATTCGCGCTGTGGGCCGAGCACTGTCCAGAGAACTATCAGAATCGCCACGCGCTTGTCTGCGCGGAGCTGGCGCGCCTCGAGCACCGCGATCTCGACGCCATGCGTCTCTACGAACAGGCGACCGATTCGGCTCGCGAAAACGGCTTTCCTCACCATGAAGGCATCGCCAGCGAGCTTGCCGGCCGCTTTTATCTGGGCTGTGGTCTCAGAACGAGCGCCGATGCGTATTTGCGCAACGCGCGTCACTGCTTCGCTCTTTGGGGCGCCGACGGCAAAGTCGCGCAACTCGACAGGCAATATTCCCACCTCGCCGATCAGAGAGGGCACAAGTTAGCGCCGACCCTTGGCGATGATTGGCGGCTTCTCGATGCAGCAACGCTGCTCAAGGCGTCTCAAGCCCTTTCCAGCGAGATCGAATTGACCGGCCTGATCGAGCGCTTGATGACGATAGCATTACAGACCGCCGGCGCCGATCGGGGCGTGTTGATCGTGCCGCAGCGGCAGGGCGGCTACCGCATTGAAGCGGAAGCGCGCATCAACGGCGAGCGGATCGAGTTGAACCGCGAGGCGGTTGCCGATTCCGCCGTTCCCGCAGCGCTCGTGCGCTATGTTATCCATACACAAAAGAGCGTCATCATCGACGATGCGCTGACACCCAATCCGTTCTCCGAAGACGACTACGTGTCGCACGGAGCGACACGGTCGATGTTTTGTTTGCCTCTTGTCAGGCAGGGCAAGCTAGGCGGCTTGCTCTATCTCGAGAATACGGCCACATCGCATGTATTCACGCCGCGCCGCTCCGCGCTACTCGATTTGCTGGCGTCACAGGCGGCCATTTCGCTCGAAAACACGCGTCTTTATGCCGATCTTCAGGAGCGCGAGTCGAAGGTCCGGCGGCTGGTCGAGTCCAATATCATCGGCATTTTCATCTGGGACTTCAAAGGCCAGGTCATCGACGCCAACGATGCTTTTCTGCGCATGGTGGACTACACCCAGCACGATCTCCTCTCCGGTCTTATCAGGTGGCCCGATCTGACTCCGCCTGAGTGGCATGGCCGCGATGAGCTGGCGATAGCCGAATTGAAAACCACCGGAAGCGCAAGACCCTTCGAGAAAGAATACTTCCGGAAAGACGGGCGACGAGTGCCGGTTCTGGTCGGCGCGGCGGCGTTTGGCGAGCGCGAGGACCAAGGCGGCGTGGCTTTCATCGTGGACTTGACCGAACAAAGGCGGGCGCAACAGGAAATACGCGACAGCGAGCGAAGATACCTCGAACTCCAGATGGTGCTGGCGCATTCAAACCGCGTGGCAACGATGGGCCAGCTATCGGCTTCCATCGCACACGAAGTAAAGCAGCCAATCACCGCGACAGCCGCCTATGCGAGCGCGGCCCTGCGCTGGCTCGCGGCGCGACCGCCCAACCTCGTCGAAGTTCGTCAGGCGCTCAATCGGATTGTCACGGATAGCAGCCGCGCCAATGACATAGTCGACCGAACCCGCGCCTTCTTTAAAAAAGAGCCGCAGCGAAAAGATGGTCTCGACATCAATGAAACGATTCTCGAGCTGATCGCGTTCATGGGAGGCGAGGCTGACAAGTGCGGTGTCAAACTGGCTGTGCAACTGGTTGACGGACTGCCGCAAATACACGGCGATCGGGTGCAACTTCAGCAGGTGATGCTCAATCTGATGATCAACGCGATCGAAGCGATGAGCGCCGCGAACACGGCCACGCGAACGCTTTTGATCCGAACCAGCAGGCTCGAGGTCAACGAACTCTGCGTGAGCGTGCAAGACTCGGGGCCGGGCCTTGCCACCGAACGTCTTGAATGCGTCTTCGACGCGTTTTTCACGACCAAACCGAACGGCCTGGGGCTGGGTTTGCCGATCTGCCGCTCGATCGTCGAAAGTCATGGAGGAAAATTGTGGGTGGCGTCGAACTCGCCGAGCGGCACCACCTTTCAGTTCACGGTGCCCATGCAAGCTGACGCAGTGCATCCGGGTAAAGGTAGGCGATCGCGACGTGCGCCAGCGAAACCGTCATGACGTCACCGCATAGTCTTCGCGACGATTCGTTGCCTGTGAAACCGTCTTCGCGTCGCGGACAGTGGGTGGGGCCGGCGCTCTGAAGAAGTCGGCACAGAAATCGACGAACGTCCTGAGCCGCGCCGGAAGCAACTCGCGGTGCGAGTAGAAGAGGCATAGTTCGATGTTGCCATCGGATGCCGTGCACTCCGGCAAGATGTGCACGAGATGTCCCATGTCGATATCTTCGCGAACCATGGTTTCAGGTAATGTGGCAATGCCGATTCCCGTTAGCGCCGCTGCCCGCAACAACACTTCGTTGCCGTTCATCGACGACATGGGAGACACGCTCACCCGTCGATCTCCCTCGAGCAGATCGATGGAATTCACGCTCGTCTTCCTCGACTCGCGGTCCACCAGCAAAAAATGACCGGCGAGATGCGCGGCCGTTCCGGGCGTGCCGTGATGCTCCAGATAACCGGGTGAAGCAACGAGAATGCGCGGCGTTCTGGACAGCGTTCGGCGAATCACGGCGGACTGCTCCACGAGATGAGGCGGCAGAATGGCGATATCGAAACGTCCGTCATACAGATTCACGGCGTCGTCCTGGACAGCAACGACGAGACTTACATTGGGAGCAATGACGCGATAGTCCCGCACCAGTCGGGAGAATGTCTCACTCACGAGCATCGGATGCACGACGAGCCGCAGCCTTCCGCCTTCGACCTCGCGCTCCCGCGAAATGCGGCGGTTTGCTTCGTCGAGTTCTTCGAGCAAACGGCAGCAAATCAGATAGTACGGCTGCGCCGCTTCGGTCAGGGAAACGGACCTCGTTGTTCTAAGCAAGACCCTCGTCTGAATACATGCTTCGAGCTTGGCGATCGCTTTCGATATCGATCCGGTGGTGACATCCAACGAATCGGCAGCCCTGCTGAAACTTTGATACCGCGCGGCTGCCACGAATGCCCGCAACATGTAAAGCTGATCCATTTCGCACCTCACTGGTAGGTTCACATCGAGCCGCGAAGAATTGTCGAAGATGCCGGAAACGCTGGCGATCGTCTGCGCGTGCACCGACTAAAGGCTAAGCGCGAACGCCGTGCGATTCCATCGTTCGATGTGCTGCTAGGCGTTGTGCAGTCGCATGCTCGGGTAATACGTTCGGATGCCTTCGTGTCCTTCGTCCGCGGTAACGATCAAACTGAGGAGCGAGTCTTCGGCTGCTTCCCGATTATCCTGTCTATCAACGCGAGCAGTCGCGTGTCGTCCAGTGGCTTTGAAAAGAAGCCTGTCGCTCCCGCGGTGTTGGACCTGTCGCGAAGCTCTTGCGTGACGTATGCGGTAATGAAGATGACGGGAACTGGCTGCATCCACGAACCGATCGCTTCAAGCAATCCAAATCCGTCCATGCCTGGCATGTGAATATCCGTGACGACGAGGCCGAGTTCGGACCGACGCGTATCGCTCAGAAGATGATTGGCCGACGGATACGCGATAACCCGCCAGTTTGCCGAACGCAGTAGACTGGCCGTCGCTAACCGGACCGATTCGTCGTCTTCCACCACCCCGATGAGCGCGGAAGAGTGCTTTGATCTCATGTCGAGCCCCAAGGCGATCCAATGGATGCAAAAAAGGCTTAGAAGCTGTTGCGAAATTAAGTTTTGGGTCTGTTAACTTTTCTGACTTGGTGTTAACTTCTTGTCTTGTTTTGCCTGACAGGAAGCAATGCCTAAAGAACTCATAGACGACGAATTGTGGTCACTCATCGAACCGCTTCTGCCCGCGCGAGCACCGCGCAATCGCCAGTACGCGGGCCGCAAACCGACGCCAGACCGAGCAGTGCTGACTGGCATCGTGTTCGTGCTGCGCTCGGGCATTGCGTGGAACCTGCTGCCGCAGGAAATGGGTTGCGGCTCAGGCACCGCCTGCTGGCGACGGCTCGTCGCATGGCAGAAGGCCGGTGTCTGGCAACGTATCCACGAAACGCTGCTGGCCGAACTGCGCCGCCGTGGCGAAATCGACTTAACGCGTGCCATCGTCGACAGCTCATCAATTCGCGCCATGCTGGCGGGAAAAAAACCGGCCCGAATCCCACGGACCGGCGCAAGCTCGGCAGCAAGCACCACCTCATCGTCGACGCGCAAGGCATCCCGCTCGCGGTCATCCTGACCGGCGCAAACCGCCACGACATTACGCAGCTCGATGCACTGGTCCAGGCCATTCCACATATCCGGGGCAAACGGGGACGTCCCCTGCACAAGCCGCAAATCGTTCAGGGCGACCGGGGCTACAGTTCCGAGCCACATCGGCAGCGCTTGCGCGAACGTGGCATCACGCCCGTGCTCGCAAAAATTGGCTCGCCCCATGGCAGCGGACTCGGCAAAACGCGTTGGCAAGTCGAGCGCTCGATTGCCTGGCTTCACTCGTTTCGACGCCTGAAGATTCGCTATGAACGCTACGCCCATATCCACGAGGCTTTCCTCTCGTTAGCTTGCGCCTTGATTTGCTGGACGCGCCTCAAGCCTTGGTTTAACTAATTTCGCAACAGCTTCTTAATCCTTTAGACAAATTACAAGCCCAAGGCCAAAGCGGCAATAAGACCTTCGAATGGTTTTAGCGACAGTTCGTATGAGCCGGTACAGCCGAATGACGGATTGGCGTGAATGCGCTATCTGGCGTCTTCACGAGCGGGGCGAACCTGCTGCAATTTTCTAACGACATCGGGCACCGAACGTGCGTCGAGCTTGTGCATTGCTTGAGCCCGATGAATCTTGACCGTTACCTCGCTAAGACACAGGCGGTCGGCGATCTGCTTGTTCAACAGCCCCTCTGCCACCAGCCCGATGACTTCCCGCTCGCGAGCGGTCAGCGAGTCGTATGTCTGGAGGATGCCCGCAACGATCTTGTCCTGGCGCCTGGACTCGCGATTCATTTTCAGGGCCGCTGCAATGGTGTCGATCAGATCCTGATCCCTGAACGGCTTGGTCATGAAATCGAATGCGCCCGCTTTCATGGCCTTGACGGACATTTCAATGTCGCCGTATGCGGTCAGAAATATGACCGGCAATCGAACGGTTTCCTTGAATGGCTCCTGTTGCAGGATCAAGCCGCTCGCCCCTCGCAGGCGAACGTCGAGAACCAGGCAACTCGGCACGTCCGGCATCTGCGCGGCTAGAAAATCATCAGCCGATGCGAACGCCCGCACAGGAATTCCCACCGACGTGAGTAAGGATGTCAGCGCCCCGCGGATAGATTCATCGTCGTCAACCACATAAACGAGCGCGTCGGGCAACGTTTCACTTCCCGTTCCAGGGATCTCGCTTTTCATTGCTTTGCCTTCGAGAAGTTCCGTTGCGGGAATCCGCCGCCGGTACTTCTCCATACTAGGCAATGCGCGAATTCATGGCTACCAATGCGCAGCGTTTTCCGCGTTGCCCGATGCGCTTTAAGGTACACCCTTACATGGCAACGGGACACTACGTGCAGGAACGGGAGCGCCGTCTCCATGAATCGCGAGATCACTGATGCGTCCCGGCCGGCTCGACAGCGTCTATCGTCGATGCAAGAATCATGGCCTTCGCGTTGACCGGTGCAGGTTTCGACCTTCGCGGATGAAAGATTCGATCGCCTCTTTTTATCCGTGCCCCGCTTATCGCGCAGACGCCGGAAAGCCTTGCCTTTGCCGCGCTCCACACCTGGGCGCCGTAAAAGCAGCTCGTCGCATCTCGCCAGGCAATCGTGACGCTGGTGGTGCTTGTCCGCTCGATCAGGCTGATCGCCAGATGCAATGAGGGGCCGTTACGCAGCGCCGCGTCCTGGTTAAAAAGTGGGAAGGGGCTTGCCACGAAAGGCATTCGATCGCTGAGCCCCGATGCTTGTGACCCGGATGACAGAAGTCGTATGGTCTGAACCCACGGATCGGTTTCGCTGGCAAGCATTGTCCTGCTCCTCACGAAAAGTGACGCCGCGCTTTCGCTGCGCCAACTCATGGCGGGCGCAAACATCCTGGGGCCCGCATCGGTGGATGCACCGTTGCTTGTGCGATCGCGGCTGGCTCTCGCGGTGCTATGCATAACATATACAAACCCGCGGTTCCTCACTAGTCGTTCGAGTGGATGGCCGATTCATTTCATCGTTCGCTTTGGTCATACCTTGGGATAGGCGCTGCGGGAAAGAAGCGCTGATCGACGGGATAGTGATGCAACGTGATTCATGGCTGATCGGGAAGGGCGGTTGGCTGATTCCGGCTAATTCGTTCAGGTTTCCGTGACCGGCAATGAAATGCATGCGTCGCCGCCGAGTTGGACAGAGAAACCATTTCCAGATCTTGTCATTACGACACTCCGGCCAGCAATCGATGAATCTGCGCCACCACAGCCGCGCCTTCGCCGACCGCCGACGCGACACGCTTGGTCGATCCCGAACGCACGTCACCGATTGCGAAAATCCCCCGGACGCTTGTCTGCAACGGCAGCGAGCGCGCACTCGCGCCGGGAATGTCGGTGCCCGTCAACACAAACCCCTTGTTGTCGAGCGACACCTCGCATGTCTTGAGCCAGCCGGTATTCGGCTCGGCGCCGACGAATACGAACAGATGATGTGCGGTCATGCTTCCTTCAATGCCGCCCGCGCCGCGGTAGTGCACGCGTTCAAGTCGCGCACCTCCCTCGAGCGCGGTCAGTTCGATACGCGTGTGGAGGGTTACGTTCGGTAGCGATGCAACGCGTTCGATCAGGTAACGTGACATACCGCGCTCGAGATTCGCGCCTCGAATGAACATATGCACATGTTCGGCATGTGCTGCCAGAAACACCACCGCTTGCCCCGCCGAATTGCCGCCGCCCACCAGCAGAACCGGCTCCTTGCGGCACAGCCGGGCCTCGATTGGCGTTGCCCAGTAATAGACCCCGCAGCGCTCGAAGCGCGCGAGGTTCTGGACCTCTGGACGCCGATACTCCGCGCCGCTCGCGATAACGACGGCGCGCGCGGTAATGCGGCGGCCGTTGGCGAGTTCCACGACAGGTGGTTGTCTGTCGCAATACAACGCCTTGACCTCGCACGGAATGGCGATATGCGCGCCGAACTTCTGCGCCTGAACAAACGCGCGGCCCGCGAGAGCCTGGCCTGTGATGCCGGTAGGGAAACCCAGATAGTTTTCGATGCGCGCGCTCGTACCCGCCTGGCCGCCGGGTGCGCGGCAGTCGAGAACTGCAACCGACATTCCTTCCGACGCCGCGTAGACGGCCGCCGCAAGTCCCGCGGGCCCCGCGCCGATTATCACTACATCGTAGACGTGCGTCGGGTCGAATTCGGGAATCAGCCCGAGACAGGACGCCAGTTGCCCCTGATCGGGATTTCGCAGCACGGTGCCGTTTGGACAAACGACGAGCGGGAAGTCGTTGGGCTGCGGCGTCAGGCGTTCGAGTAGCGCGATGGCTTCGGCATCCTGTTCGGCATCGAGCGTCATATTGGGAAAAGCGTTGCGGCGCAGGAAATCCTGCAACGCGACGAGTTGCCCGTCACTGGAGGAGCCCACCAGAACGACGCCCTGTCCGCGCTCGATCACGAGGACTCGCCTGAGAATCAGCGCACGCATGATCTTTTCGCCAAGATCTGCTTCGCTGATCATCACGGCGCTGAGTTCATCGGGCCGCACCAACAGTACTTCGACATCTTCGATGACATGCGCATCCACTACCGCGGGCTTGCTCGACAGTTGAGTGACGTCGGAGGTGAATTCGCCGCGCTGCGCATACGTATGAATGACCCGTTCATGGCCGAGGCCGTCGCGACCGACTATCCGCACTTTGCCCGAGAGAAGGACGAAGACGCCGGGGCAGAGACTTCCCGCGCGATAGAGCGATTCACCTTTGGCGTAGTGACACAGGCTGCCGAAGCGACGCACCCTGTCGACTTCCGCCGCCGTGAGAACCGGAAACATCTGCTGGTATCGGGGATGATCACGTACGCTCACGTCTTCGGTTACGTCGTGGTGATCGGCGGGCGATCCGTCTCGCGGCGTTGACTCGTTGCTCATCGCGGTTCTCCTGCGCGGCTACCCGGCGCAGCCAGCGATTCATAGCGTGAGCGAACCGCGCCGCTCTTCTTTCGTGGCTGCGAAGTCGGCTCGCGCGGCCGCGATAGCCCGGTAAATAATTGCCGGCATTCAGGCGAGAAGTCCCAACAGATGTTTGGCGCCGGCCGTTGAAGAAGCAGGGTTCTGACCTGTAACGAGAAGGCCGTCGGTGATCGCGAAGCTTTGCCAATCGGCCGCTTTCTCGAACTTGCCGCCCAATCGCTTCAGTTCGTCTTCTACGAGAAATGGAACCACTTCGGTCAGTTGGACAGCTTCTTCTTCTGTGTTCGTAAAGCCCGTGACGCGCCGGCCTTTCACGATCGGTTCACCGTCGATCACGACGTGGCGGAAAACGCATGGAGCGTGGCAGACGGCGGCCACGGGTTTGTCGGAACGATAGAAGGCTTCGATCAAGGCAATCGAGTCTTTGTCCTCGGCCAGATCCCACAGGGGGCCGTGACCGCCTGGGTAAAAGACCGCGTCATAGTCGCTAGCCGCCATGTCCGAGAGTTTGACTGTGTTGGCGAGGACTTTTTGAGCGAGGGGATCCGCCTTGAATCGCCTCGTCATGTTCGTCTCGCCTTCGGGGGTGTCGCTCTTGGGGTCGAGCGGGGGTTGTCCGCCCTTGGGAGAGGCGACCGTAACAGCGGCTCCCGCATCGAGAAACGTGTAATAGGGAGCGGCGAACTCCTCCAGCCAGAAGCCTGTTTTCTTGCCAGTGTTTCCCAACTGATCATGCGAGGTCATCACCATCAGGATTTTCATTGTCTGCTCCTCGAAAGTCGCCGAATTTTCGGCAAAGGCAAAGTTTGGGTAATCGGCCAACCTCTGCCAGGATTTTCAGCATAGGTCGATCTGGAGGCGAGGGACGAGGTTTTTGGGTGAGCCGCTGCGGATCTTCCTTGTGTTATTCCACGCCTTCGACGATTCTGAAATCTCGCTCCGCAGCGGTGCCGAGAATCTTCAAGGCGGCCTGATAGCCAACGCTCTCGAAGGCGGAAACGGCTTGTTGGAGACTGTCGAATTCCGTTAGCACGGTGCGTTCAATCAGGCCCGCTTCATGCGCGAACGCCGCCGCGCCGCGAGCCAGAATGCGTCCACCGCCATTGGCGATTGCCGGCGCGGCCAATTTCGAGTACTCGGCAACGCGCTGCGGGTCCGTCACCTTGCGATACGACACCATCCAATAAGCTTTGGCCATCAGTGTTCTCGTGGGAAGAAATCGAAGCGCCCATATCGCACCCATATCGCAACTCGTCGAACAGGCGACGCTCATTGCCCGAATGCAGCACGGCAAGAAATAGTGGACGCTGCCCCCCGCGGCGGGTACGCGGGGGCGCATCGTCGCCATGCATACAACGTGCCGTCAATTTCCTTTGTAGATATCGCAGGACAACCCGACGATGCACAGGCTGCCATTCCTGCCGCGCCCGCTGTCGTGCGTCCCGTACATGGATGCGCCGCCTACCGACTGGTCAACCGTTTGCGGCGCAGTGTTCAAGATGGGCTGCTGTGCAGAAGACGGGGTTGGCGGGGCGACGGCCTGAGTCGGCTGGGAATGCGCAATGCCGGTCATGCTACAGAGCAGCACGGCGCCGCTCGCTACAAGATGTTTGGCTTTCATGGAAATACCTTTATTTCGTGAACAGGTTCTGAACGGGCTTGGCAGAGAACGCGGGTTACGCGTTGTCTAACAGGAAATTATTTATAGGCTTGCCTCGAGCGGAATACCAGAGATATGTGAACGTCCAGGAGGCAACAGAGCGTGCCGATAGTTGAGTACTCGTTTACGGCGATCTGGCATACGTCGACTCCCATCCGCCGCCGAGTGCCTTGCATAGCGCGATGAGGTTAGCCGCGGCGTGAGCCTTGCTTTGCTCAAGATTGCTCTGTGCGTCGAGCAACTGTTTCTGCACGTTGAGCACGTCGAGAAAATCGACCGCGCCCGCCTTGTATCGCTGCCGCGCAATCGAGAGCGCGCGCTGGTTCAAGCCAACGACCGCTTTCAGCCGATCGCGCCGCCGCTGTTCAGCGTCATAGACGACGAGCGCATCGTCCACCTCTCGCCATGCCTGAAGTACGGTCCGCCTGTAGACGATCGCAGCTTCCTGCTGTTGCGCCTCGCGCAAATGGAGTGTTCCCTTGAGGCGTCCCCCTTCGAAGATCGGCAGCGTGATCGACGGTCCCACGACGAACTGACCGGACGCCCAACTGGCGAGATTCGAGAGCTGAAGGCTTTGGAATCCCGCGCTGCCATTCAGCGATATGCGTGGATAGAAGTCGGCCTTCGCCATTCCGATCGCCGCCGTGGCCGCGTGTAATTGCGCCTCTGCTCTCCTGATGTCGGGTCTGCGCTGCACCAGTTCCGAGCGGATACCGATGGGCACCTGTTCAGGGAGTGCGGGAACATCATGCGGTTCGCCGAGCGTCTCGCGTAGCGCGCCCGGCTCCTCGGCCAGCAACACGCCGATTGCGTTGATCGTGGTCTCGGAACGCGATTCGAGCGTCGGAATGAGGCTTTCGATCAACTCTGCCTGCGCGGAAGCGTTGGCCACGTCCAGGTCGGTAGTGACGCCTTCGCGTACCCGCGTTTGCGTGAGCCTGGTGGCGTCGCGGGCGATGACGAGGTTCTGTCTCGCGATCTGAAGCAGCGCCTGCGCGTCGCGCAACTGAACGTAGTCTCGCGCGAGTTCCGCGCGCGCAGACAATAGAATCGCGTTGCGATCCTCGTATGAGGCATCCGTCAGCGCTGTCGCGGCCTCGACACCGCGTCGCGCCCGGCCCCAGATGTCGAGCTCCCACGATGCATCGACGCCGGCCTGGTAAAGGTCGTAGGCCGGCGAGCCCGAGGGTCCCGGCAATGCCGCGACGCCGGCCGGCGCGCTGCCCGATGCCGATTGCGGCTGACTTCCCGCTGGGCTAACGCCAAGCAATGACAGGATGCCGTTCGGACTTCCGCGCTCGCGGTTATACGAGGCGGCACTGCTCAACCGCGGGTATTCTTCGGCGCCGGCAATGCGTTGCCCGGCCCGGCTTTGCCGCAGGAGCGCCGAGGCCGCCGCCACGTCGAGGTTGGCATCGGAGAGCTGTTTTTCCAGCGAGTCCAGGATGGGATCGTTGAACAGCATCCACCACTGCGCGCTGAATTCGGACTCGATTGCTTTACTGGATGCCTGCGCGGACTGGGTGCGGTCAAACACGGCAGGCGTGGTTGTTTGCGGACGTTCGAAGTCAGGGCCAACGGCACAGCCCACGAGCGCGAAGCACAGCAACGCCGCCAGCGCCGGCGTGCGGATCGAAAATTCACTGGCGGTCATTGCTTGTCTGCCTCCGCACCCGGCGCATCCGCGCGCCTGCTGACGGCGACATCCGCTTCGACCGACAGCCCCACGCTCAATGCCGACGCGGCCTGCTGTCCGCGGTCGATCGTGATCTTGACCGGCACGCGCTGGACGACCTTGGTGAAATTGCCCGTCGCGTTGTCGGGCGCGATCGGCGCGAAGCTCACGCCCGTGGCGGGAGCGAGGCTATCGACATGCCCTCGAATCACGACGTCCGGGAACGTATCCACCTTGATACGCACGGCATTGCCGGGTCGCATATGGGTCAGCTGGTTTTCCTGAAAGTTGGCGACGATATAGGCGTCCGACAGCGGAACGATCGCGAGCAATGGCGCGCCCGTTGTGACGAATGCGCCGACTCGCGCCGACCGTCGTCCAACCTTGCCGTCGACGGGCGCGTGAATCTGCGTATAGGAAAAGTTGAGTTTCGCCTGTTCGAGAGCCGCTTCGGCGTGAGCCAATGCGCCGGCCGCCTTATCGCGCTGGCTGCGCAGAACGTCGAGGTTCTGCTCGGTGGCGACGAGCGCGGCGCGGTTGCGCGCCTGCTGCGCGAGTTCCTCGGCCAGTGTGCTCGAGGCATGCTGCTGCTCCTGCGTCGTTCCCGCGCCGGCGTCCGAGAGATTCCGGTAACGCGCGGCGTTTGCCCGCGCGAACTCGAGTGTCGCATCGTCTGCGCGGAGCGTGGCGCGTGCCTGGTCGACAAGCGCGGGATGCCGCGCGATCTCGGCGTCATAGTTCGCAACCGCTGCCTTTGCCGCGGCCACGTCAGCTTGCGCACTCATCAGAGCCGCGCGGAAATCGCGGTCGTCGATACGCGCCAGTAGCTGCCCGGCTTTCACCTGCTGGTTGTCCTCTACGAGCACCTCTGAAAGTTGGCCGGCGACGCGCGGCGCGACGAGTGTGAAGTCGGCGGTCACGTAGGCATCGTTGGTGGTCTCGCTATTCGAGTCGGCGAACAGCCTTATGCAAGCCCAGATTGCAACACCGAGTATGACCACATACGCGGGGAGATAAATTGCCTTAGGCGGAAATCGGGTGATGGATGACATAGGTATCGTCGCTTAGCGGGAAGAGGGCGGCGTCGTGCTCCATGGCGGATAAACACGCACGGGTAACACCGGAATAACGAAAAGAAATGCGAGGGCGACACCTGCCATCAGGCGATAGAGATCCGCTGACGTCAGCACGACGGCTTGCTCGTGGATCCGATGCGCAAGTTCGCCGAGCCCGTGAGCCGCGTCGATGCCTTGTCCCGTGACCAGGGTGTTGTTGCCCAGCCGATCGACGAGCATGCTCGAATGAAAATGCTCGCGCGCGGTTCCCACACCCTCGATGAGACCGGTTGCCGCGGCGCCGGTAAACGCTTTGAGCGTGTTGAACATGGCCGAAGCAAACGGGCCTTCCGTTGGGGGCAGGCCGGTCGTGACGCCCATCAGGATTCCCATGATCACCATGGGCTGTGCGGCAATTTCCAACGACTGAAGCCAATAGAAGTTCTCGCGAACCCACGCGGAGGTCATGAAACTCCTCAGGAAGCACGTGGTGGCTATCAGGCACAGTCCGATGGCCATGACCCAGCGATGGTCGACCTGGCGGAGATTCAGCACGGCGGCGGTGACGGGAAGCGCAATCAGCAGGGGAATTGCAAGCAGCAACGACAGCGGCGCGGTTTGCAGCGGCCGGTAACCGTGGACTTGCGCGAGATATTGGCCGGGTATGACCGCAACGCCAACCAGCAGCACAACGGCGCCAACCAGTGTCAGAAGTCCGTGCGCGAGGTTCCTGCGGGCAAGCAGCTGGAGTTTGAAGAATGGCAGCGGATGAAACCACTCGTTGACGAGGAACGCCGCGAACAACAGCGCGCCGCCATAGAACATCGTGCTGGTGAACGTTGAATTCAGCCAGTCGAGACGATCGCCTTGCAGCAGACCAATGACGAGCATGGCTATCGCGGGGAATCCCAGTACGAATCCGCTCCAGTTAAATGAACGGAAACGTTCGAGCCTGAGGGGATCCGACGGCAGCCCCTGGTGGATGGCCACGCAGCTCACGATGCCGAGCGGCACGATCTGCCAGAAGGCCATTCGCCAGCTGACATACTCCGTCCATAACGCGGCGAGAGGCGTGCCGAGCGCCGGTCCGAAGGTCGCGGTGAGTGCGTATCCCGCGAGTCCGTATAACTTGATTTTCGGCGGGAGATAGCGCAGCGCCACGATAATCAGCATCGGGGGCAGACATCCGCTCGCCACGCCTTGCAGCGCACGCAATACATAGAGCGTAGGCAGGTTCGGCGCGAAGGGACAAAGGAATCCGACGAACATCACGGCCAGCACGGCGCCGATCGTGAATCGCTTCAGCGTGAGCGTCACCCCGAACCAGGGAGCGAATATCATCGTGGCGACATTCGTCGCTTCGAAGAGAGCGGTCACCCATGTTCCATCGTCGCGTCCAATCGAGAACGCGCCGCGGATATCGGCCAGCGCCACCGCGGTGACCTGTTCGTTCAATATCGCCAGTAACGACGCCAGCAGCATTCCAATCAAACCGATGGCGAGGCGAAGCGGCAGCTCGGCTTCCTTGGGCGCCTGCTGTACGGGAGGCGCCGCGGCTTCCGACGCATGAACCGGCGCCGACGATTGTGCGAGCTCGGGTTCTGCCGTTCCAGATGTCCTTGGGTTGGCGGTGTTCATATGGGTCCGCTAGGCTGGTGCTGTTGGGGGCATTACATCGGGAGATTGCGCTCTCACGCCCGATGTTCGAAGGAACCCGGATGCTCGGCGAACAAGACATTAGGTCTTTTCTCGCGGTAACTTCAATCAGTTCGGCGGGTGCGTCGCAGCCGCGCAATGGGTCGAATCATTCTAGGAGACGGCTTGGCTTTCTTGAAGTCAACAGAGCTTGCCTATCAGGCCATTCCGTTCGCAAATCGGGCCAATGCCGTCGCGGCTATGGCGATAACGCGGCAGGCTGGAAAGGGTGTTTTTCCATTCGGTCAACGCCTGGCCCGAGAGAATGCAATGAAGAGCGTCGACGTCGACGCGATGGTCAACGTCGTCATCATTCATCGACGGGAAGACGGGGCGGCGGTGATTTTCCTGCCGCGTGTGTTTCAAGCCTTGCGCTGCACTTCTGCAAAGTACTGCGGCGCTTCGCGGCGATCGAACATTCCGTATTCCCGGACCACGCGGATGTGCCGCAGGCGAACGCCCTCCGGCAATGTCGCGGTGCGCTCGAACGTTTGGGCAGCGGCGAGATCGCTCCACGTCGCGACCGCTATAACGTCGCCGGGCGTCATCAGTGCGTCGAACGCGTCCCATGCGACGAGGCCGGACGCCTCCATGTCGAGTCCAAGCGACTTCGCGACTGCGTGCGCACTCGCCTGCTTGACCCAGTCCGGCGCGCACCTTGTGTCGAGCAGAGTGACGGCCTTGCCGACGCCTGTCTCCGTCGCATCGAGGCGTTGCTCCATCAGTTCTTGCCCGGCGGGTACGTGCGTATCGGCGACGGTCTGCCCAATGCGCAAGCGGTAATCGGCAAACACACGATCACGCGCCGCCTGCTGCACCTTGTGGTGATTCGTCGTGACACGCCAGCGCACCAGCGACTTCTCATCGCGCCAGCTCGATAGCGAGAGGAGCCACCCCTGGCGCGTGAGGCTCGCGTAGCGTGTGTTGTCGACGAAGCCTTCGATCTGTTCGAGCTCCGGGCGCAGCATCTTCGCCATGCCGAGGTAGGCATCGAACTGGTCGTGGATCGGGTTGACTTCGAGCATTGCAGAGAACATGGATTCCTTCGTCTGGTTGAGGTTGCCGGTAACGCGGCAACGGCAAAGGATCGCGGCAAGCGTGATCGTCCGATCTGGATCAACCGGATCGTTGCGATGTGGCCGTCGCGCGATGCGTCAGCTTGTTGTGGAAGAAGGACCGAGGTTCTTGAAGTACGGGTAGGCAGCCTATTGGGCCATTCCGTACCGGAATTTTGCCAGGCTCATCGCGATTGGTATGTTGCAGGCAAGCGGGATCGGAGCGGGCTAGTCTTCGGTTGTCGAAACCACATCAGTCGACGCCACTGCAAGACGAAGTTCGCGGTATGCAATCACTAATGCATCGAGGCTGAATGTCCGGTTCAGTCCGCTGGGATTGGGCAAGACCCATGCGCGGGCGCCGCCGAATGCGAGGGGTTGCGGACCCCACTCGATGCCGCGCACGCCGGACATTGCGGAGATGGCCATTTTCCCAAGGAACGCAACGCATTGCGGTGCGTACCGTTCAATCTTCCGCTCAAAACCGGATGCGGCGGCACTGAACTCCCATGACGTTAGTTCGTCCGCTCGTGCGGTCGGACGCGAAACGACAGCTGTCAGCCCGCAGCCATACCGCAGCAGAGTGCGGTCGTCTTCAGGACGGATCTGTTCAGGGGTAAAGCCGGCGAGATGAATGGCCCGCCAGAACCGGTTGCCTCTGCCCGAAAAGTGGCGGCCGCTCGATGCTGCCAGGGCGCCCGGATTTATTCCGCAAAATATGACTGATAGACCCGTTTCGGCGATGTCCGGAAGAGATTCGAGCGAATCCGAGCGGATCGTGGATGGGGCAGGTCTTTTTATGAGGTTCATTCGAGCCGCTGCGTGCGATTGACGAGCCACCACTTTGGGCTGCCCCATGAACAGGGACAAGCGGAAAGAGCGCCGATTTCAGGTCAGATGTAGCGTGATTCCGGCCACCACTAAGAGACGCCATCCGTTTTCGATGCGAGGGCGGCGAGGGATGGCGAACCGTGCCGGTTCTGACGAGGCACGACTACCTTACGCTTTCGATCCCTGCTGACGCGACTTGCCCGCTGCCACCGCTATACGACACCGGCTGTGTGCCTGCCACGCCGCGAAACCGTTGGCGATATTGTTTGGGCGTGACATTGAGCCGCCGCGAGAAAGTCGTTCGCATATGCGTGGCGCTGTGAAAGCCGCACTTGTACGCCACCGTCTTGAGAGGCGCATCGGTTTCTTCGAGCAGCCTCCTTGCCGTGTCGACGCGAACCTGTTCGACAAACGCGGACGGTGTCGCCTTCGCATACTTCGCGAACAGCCGGGAGAAGGTGCGCCGGCTGACCGAAACTGCGCTGGCAAGCTGCTCGATCGACAGCGTATCGGTGATGTGCTCGGTCACATACTGGAGCACCTTGCCGACGATCGGATCCTGGTCCTTGCGTATTCCAAGGTAAGGACTGTACTGAGATTGACCGCCTTCCCGCTGAATGTAGACCACCAGACGCTTCGCAACCCGCACGGCGAGCTCGTGTCCCCAGTCTTCTGCCACGAGCGATAGACACAGGTCGATACCCGCCGTCACGCCGGCGGAAGTAAACAGGCGCCCGTCACGGATGAAAATGCTGTCGGGCTGCACGCACGCCTGCGGAAATTCGTCGGCCAGGCGCCCGGCATCTGCCCAGTGAGTCGTCACATCCTTGCCATCGAGCAGCCCAGCGTGCGCGAGCAGGAATGCTCCGTTGCAAACGGAGCCGAACCGTGCGGCGCCGCGCGACTGGTCTCGCAACCACTGCAGGAATTCGCTTCGCGGTTGCGTATTGGGCAACTGCGGTCCTCCCGCGATCAGCAGCAGATCGAACGGCGTGTCGAAGTCCGCGAAGCCAAAGGGAACCGAAAGCTGCATGCCGTTCGAGCAGGACACCGTGCCGGCGTCGCAGGCCACGACAGAGACCTGATACCTCTGATGTTCAGACAGATACGTGTTTGCTTCTGCAAATACGTCCAGGGGACCTGCAACATCCAACGCCTGTACACCATCGAATACGACAATGGCGACTTTCATGCTGTGACCTTCTTTGATTGTGAGCGCTTGCGGGTGCCGCCAGGCGACCCTTCGCCAAGACGAGCGGAGTAAGCGCGATGACAGCAATTTGAAGGGCAGAATATCAGCTTACCGCGATGGCCGTATGCCGGCCATGCCGTATCGGGCAAATGTCCGCCGGATTGTTGCCCCGCAGACCGGCGCTTAGGCGGCCCGCGACCCGGAGATCGTCATGGCTCGAATGTAGTGCATCTTGGCCCATATACAGCCTTCGTGGACGCGCATGCTGTTTCAATCGTTGTCAGAATGGCCAGAGCCATTCCTCACGATTCGTCCAGAAGCACATCAAAAAAGTGCTGGATGGACGCTGCCTTGTACGGAGAACCCGTCTGAGCAATCGTCCGTAAGCTGGTAAAGAACATACGCTGTTCTCGAGTTGGAAGGGAAACCGCCTTTTGATTTTGGCCGCTGACATTCGTCGGCGCCCGTTTCCATGCGAGCCAGCCATGACCCGAAATCCGAACCCTGCCTTGGAAGTCTTGCCGCCACCACCCGTTGCCGGCGAATTGATGTCGGGAGCCGATATCATCCTGCGGGTACTCAGCGAACAGGGCGTCGATACCGTATTCGGCTATAGCGGCGGTGCGATTTTGCCGACTTACGACGCTGTCTTTCGATTCAACGAGATGCACCACGAGAGCCCTGAGCGCCAGATCAATCTCGTTGTGCCCGCCAATGAACAGGCGGCCGGCTTCATGGCCGCCGGGTATGCGCGCGCGAGCGGAAGAGTCGGCGTGTTCATGGTGACCTCAGGTCCGGGGGCGACCAACGCGGTGACCCCGATCGCCGACTGCAACGGCGATTCGGTCCCCGTGGTTCTCATATGCGGACAGGTACCGCGTGCGATGATCGGCACGGATGCTTTTCAGGAGGCGCCCGTCTTCAACATCATGTCGGCATGCGCAAAGCAGGTGTTTCTGGTGACCGACCCGGCAAAGCTGGAACGGACACTGCGGACCGCATTCGAAGTCGCTCGCAGCGGCCGTCCCGGCCCGGTTGTCGTGGACGTGCCGAAGGACATCCAGAACTGGACCGGAACCTATCACGGGCAAGGTACGTTGGAGTTTCGAGGCTACTCGGACCGTCTTCGAATGGTGGCGAAAGGCGCTCGTCTGGAAGAACACAAGCGCACTGAGTTCTTCGACTTGCTGGCGCAAAGCGAACGACCGTTGCTGTATGCCGGCGGCGGCGTCATCGCGGCTGGCGCGACGGCTGAGTTGCGGCAGTTTTCGGAGCGCTATGGGATTCCCGTGGTGACCACGCTGATGGGCCTCGGCGCAATGTCCGCGAAAGACGAACTGTATCTCGGCATGCTCGGCATGCACGGCATGGCCCACGCGAACTACGCGGTGGAAGACTGCGACTTCCTGATCGCCGTGGGTGCCCGATTCGATGATCGTGTCGCCGGTGGCCGCCCCGATGCATTTGCGCCACGAGCGCGGTATGTCGCGCATATCGACATCGATGAGGCGGAAATCAACAAGGTCAAACGGGCGCACTGGGCACACGTAGGCGACGCAAGGAACACATTGCTGTCGTTGATGAAACAGGAGCCACCAGCGCAACCGCCCTCGGTTTGGCTCGACCATATCAAGGCACTGAAGAGAACCTACGGGATGAACTACGACCGGAACAATCCGGCGATTCAGCCGCAGTTCGTCGTTGAAAAACTCAGTGAAATTACAGGCGGGCGAGCGATCATCTGCACGGGCGTCGGCCAGCATCAGATGTGGGCCGCGCAGTTTTTCGACTTTGTCGAGCCTCGAAGCTTTCTGACTTCGGGCAGCATGGGGACGATGGGTTTCGGGCTGCCCGCCGCTATTGGCGCGCAACTGGCGCGACCGGATGCCCTTGTGATCGACATCGACGGTGACGGCAGCATCCGCATGAATGTCGGCGAACTCGAGACGGCGAGCACTTATGGAGTGCCCGTCAAAGTACTGCTGCTCAACAATCGCGGTGACGGAATGATCCGGCAGTGGCAGCGTCTCTTTTATGACGGCCGGTTGTGCGTGAGCGACAAGTCGCTCCATCGCAAGAATTTTGTCATGGCAGCTCGGGCCGATGGCTTCGAGTTTGCCCGTCGCGTTGATGCAATGAGCGAACTCGATAAGCAACTCAAGGCCTTCGTGGCATTCGACGGACCGGCTTTCCTCGAGATCATGGTCGACGAGAACGCGGATGTGTTTCCGATGGTGGGGCCTGGGCAAAGCTACTCGAATATGATTACCGGTCCGTTCATTCCGTCGCGCTCTGAGCGAGAAACCCAAGGGAAGGGCGCCGGGCGCCAAGCGGCTGCGGATATGTTTTAGTCACGGCAGTAACGATGTGCGTTGCGACGATTCTGCTCAACGGCTCGTAAGCTTGCTTTTCGTAGTAGGAGAGGCCATGCGGCGGCGGCTGATCGGCCGTCCCGCTTAGAAGCGCGTTATTACTTGTCCGGCTCATTGAGCTTGCCGGTGTAGCGATCCAGATGAATTTCCACATCTGCCTTTCCCTGGGCGGGCGGTCTAGGCAAGTAAGCGCAACCGGAAGGCTGCTCCGCATCGGACATCTGCCGCTGTACACTCGGCGGTATAACCGTCGGGTTCCGGTCGGCTGCTGCCGATGCCACTAATCGCGCGGTTCACATTGCGCATGCCGATTGCGTTCGATAGTGGGCGGCCAGAAGCAAACATTTCAAATGTCCGCCCAAACATGACCGGGACCCTTACTGCGGCTTCGTCAGATCCTGCCCAATTGCGACGACAACCGCCTGCTCGCAATCCTTGAGACCTGCGACCGACTGATCGAACTGGTCGATCAAGGTGCCGAAACTGCCATAGTGATATTTTGCGTCCGCTTCGACGTGGACAGAGTTGGCCTTGATATCCCAGCCACAGGCGAATGTCTTGAAGTACATGTCTTGCTTGGACTTCGAATCGAGCAGACGAGCGCGGACGACGACCCACGGAATGAAATCGCTCGATTCCGGCGGGGATACGTAACCAAACGAGGTGATCCATACGCTCAGGATGGCGTCGGCGTTGGTCTTGACATCGGAAAAGTCGTCGGACTTGCCGTCGCTTGAGAGCTTGGCGTGCTGGTCGTGCAACGGAACAATTTCATAGCTATTACTGGACAGTCGCGTTGTCAGGCCATCGTTAACGACGGGAGCGAAGGCAATCTTTTCGCTTGCCACGCGCTGCGTGTATGTACTCGTATGATTGGCGTTGATCCCGCCTTGCACCAGTCCACCAATCAATCCAAATGCTCCGGCAGCACCACCGAAGTTGACAACGCTCTCTCCGCGCGGTTCGGTGACATCCAGCAGAGCGATCGAATGGAGCTTTTCACGATTGCTGGCGGCGAGATCGGTTTTCGGAAGTGAAGCACAGCCCGTGAGTAGTGTTGTTGCAACGATAAAACCCGCGACTGCAGAAGTTGAAAGCGTTTTGTTATCCATGACCTTTTATTTGTGGATTGAGAGTGCGACGCCATTGGCCAGTGTCTTCGAATGGAGGTCACCCTCACGGCAAATTCAGACACAGGCAAGCTATTTATCGGCGCTGTTTGCATGAACTTTAAATTTCTAACTGAGATGCATCACTCTCGATAAAAGACCATGGTCATCCATGTCTGGCCCCGTGCAGTGCAGGCGGCACTTGTAGTGGTCAAGCAAACCTGGACACCCCAAAGGCGAATTTTTAAAAAAGTGAAGCTTCGCACCGTGCCGGTGGCAGACCGCCTGCCGCCGAATGGATGCGCCTGTAGTTATAAAAGTTGTCGATGTAGGCCCCGATGTCGCGCTCGGCCTGCGCGTGATCCGGGTACCCTTTCTCGTCGATCCACTCGTTCTTCAGGCTTCTGAAGAACCGTTCAACCGGCGCGTTGACGCTCCTATGTCAAGAAGCCGGCGTCGAATCGGCCAGATCAGCCAGGATGAGCGGGT
>Ga0207713_1000490_pt1 | contig 40891 bp, 45 predicted proteins | sample KBSS64metaG_FD_184404 | JGI IMG/M metagenome (GOLD analysis project Ga0207713, IMG submission 184404) | Switchgrass rhizosphere microbial communities from Kellogg Biological Station, Michigan, USA - KBS S6-4 metaG (SPAdes) (version 2) | ecosystem: Host-associated > Plants > Roots > Rhizosphere >... | reverse complement strand
CACAAAACACCCGCCGAACTTACGCGCTTCAGCCAGGGTCTCCGCCAGTTCAGGGATACGCTGCAGGCTGGGGGTTTCATCGATGATGAACCAGACCCGGCGGTCGCTGTTTTCTCCCATGCTCTGCAACATCATGGTGGCCAGCGACACCCAGAGCGAAATCAGCGGTCGCACACTTTTGCGATGCCTGGCCTGTGTGGAGATAAAGAGCCAGCTGTTGTCGTGCTCCTCCTTCGTCATCCATTCCCGGATAGTAAACGGCGGTTTAACACCATTATCCAGTCCCTGCAGGTAGCGAAGCGACTTGGCATAGTTCGTCACCACGGAACGAATTGAGATCGCCGTCTTCTCTATTTTCTCTTCAACCAGGTTGGCCGACGGGGTGTTGGCCAGATAGCCGCGCAGACTTTTCATGTCCAGCGACAGCAGGGTTCTGAGGAATTTCTCTATGCTCCTGTCCGGGTCAACCGACATGCGAATAGCCAGGTCGGCGAAGATGGTACGCGAGCTTGATACCCAGAACGGATCTGACTCACCTTCAACCGGGATCAGACTGGCCGACATATTGTCGTAGTCGACCGCATCCACGCATTCTCCCCACAGATGCCAGTTGGCACAGCGCTCGTCATGGGCATTCAGGATAAAATCGGTGGCGGGGTTATAGTGGGTTTCGGTGAAGGTACAGCCGGAATCGTAGATGATGGCCCGGTCGCCACGCTTTCGGATGTAATCCAGCAGCCAGCGGATCAGCGTCGACTTACCGACGCCGATTGTACCGTGCATCAGAAAGTTCATGACTTCAGCCATCCTGACCATGTGCAGGTCACCCACCCGCAAATCGGACAGTTCGCCGTTCTTGCGCAGCAGCTGGTTCACTTCAGCTGGCTTGTCTGTCAGCAACATGCCGGAAAGGTACTCATCCTCGCTCTCCCGACGTCCTATGCCCACAATGTACCAGGTCACGGCGAGAAACACGGCCAGACACGCTGCCCCGCTTATCAGCGCAGCCCACTGCAACTCACTCAGGAGCTGTTCGCTCATTGCAATCATGTAGGGGTCTTTGAATACCTGGGCCAGCGTCATTTTGAGCAGCATCGGTGTCCCCGTTGGGGCGTACCAGTAGTGAACGTCGTAAATTTTTGGCGCACTGCCCGGCATCAAATCAATAAAGCTGTTGTTCATCCAGGCAAACCACCACAGAGAGCCGTTATCCAGCGTCTCCTGCGGTATGCGCCAGAAAAAAATGACCGTTGCCAGCACCCCAAACAGAATGAAAATCCAGTAACTAATCCAGTTATTCACCTGAAGGAACATGCGCCAGCGGTAGGCGGTCATCTGCCCGCCCTGAGTAAGATTTTTGCCTGCGAAGCTCATAGAATATGTCCGGCAGTCATCACATCACCGGGACGATGACGTGACTGATTGAGAGGTTAAGATTGAATACCCGGCGCTCGCCGCAGACAGGGCTGCGCTGGCGCAGCCATGCGAGGAAGCGAAATATCACGGGACTGACTGAAAGCACTGACGCACCCGGTTTAATACAGGCAGGTCGTTAACAGGTTAAAACAGAAAGAAGGGCTGTGACGGGCGCCACAGCCGCAGGTGATTACATAATGCCGGTAATGGATTTGGCCAGTTGCGCCTCCAGTACAGGCTTCGCCTCTTCGAACTTGAGGTTGACCTTGTTCGCATTAGAGACCACGCGGGTCTGGTATTTGGCACGGTTGCCCTGCTCAGTGCTGGTCTGAACCTTGACGCCTGATGTACCCTGCTTCAGAGCGGCAATATTGTCAGTCGTAACGGTCGCTTTGCTGCGCTCAGAAATCTGCAGATCGGTCACCATCGTGAAATTCACGTCTTCAACCATCGAATCAGCCGCCAAACCAATCAGGCCACTCGCCAGACCAACACCGAGAGTCGCACCCGCTGATGCTGAGTTGTAGGCGGTAATACCCGCGCCCAGTGCTGCACCTGTGGCAGCCCCTTCATATCCGGTGCTGAGGAATCCCTGAGAGGCACGTAAATCCATTTTTTCAGCTTTCAGGACGTTAGCCTGAACCCAGTAGTACGCATCTTCCGGGGAGTGAGTGACACGATAGCCTTTAGCCGACAGCGCATTTGAAATCTGCGTTTCGAGTCCTGACATATCCTGATCTGAAGTATTTCGCACCTGGAGGTATACGGTTTTCTCCGACGACGGTTCCAGCCAGACGGTCTGACTCATCTGTGTTTTGACATCAAGATTACGTTTCTTCACGGCTGTCGACATTGCGCCGCAACCTGAGAGAGCAAAAGTAGAAGCCACTAAGCCAACAACGGCATATTGTTTTATTTTCATGATATTTCCTGTGCATAAAAAAGTCCTGTTAACGACGTCGCGCTAACAGGGCTGGTATTGGATGATTTGAAGGGTATTAAATGAAAGTGAAGTTAGGATAAAAGTCAGGCAGTAAAAAGGGGCTGAAAGCCCCTTTCTTAGTAACCCCGATTCGGGTCGTAGGTATTAGATGGTTCGTTAAAGTTGGTTCCCCAACTATTCCCATGTATATCAAGTCCAGACATTCCGCCAATCATCGGTATTCCAGAAGATGGGTTAATATCTACTCCATGACTGAAATCAGGGTTGGCAAAGTCATTAGAGGCATTTGCCAGAGGTATAACCGATGCACTTACATCAGCTCCAGAACATGAATTCAAAGAAAATTCTTTAAGTGGATATGAGCCATTACTGGAAAGACTAATGTACTGTTTCACTTCGTTTTCAGACAACCGATGTGCTCTCCCACCCTTGATTCTGTAGAGCACGCCGGAACCTTTCTCTTTTACAATATTATTCTTAGTAGCTGCGATTCTAAACGCAAAAAATAATGCTGTAACCGAATGAATACCTACGCCAGTTATAAGTGCCGTCTCAGCATCTTTGCCCACGAACAATGCAAGAAAAAGAAGTACGCTCGAAAGAATACCATTGAATAACAGCACTACTTTTTTACTTATTTCAGTCCTGTTTTTTATCAATTGTACAAAGCAAGCGAGATAGAGGAACGTTGCAAAAAATGAAAGCATAGCGCCTTTTAACCAAAATCCATCATGAACAACATGCTGCATGTAAAGGACATATAGCACATAGAAAAACGTTGGCAGCCAACAAAAATATGGACTCGCTTTATTATTCATCTGTCATCAACCTCCCGCTTTCTTCCTTAGTTCACTAAGCCTGTTATTTATCTCATCTTGATGAAGGTCATTAAACGGATTTAACTTACTTGACTGATCAAGTTCTGCTTCTGCCCGACCACGCTGGAATTTTCCTTGCGCGCTTGAATCTTCTCCTTTAAGAATATCACTGGATGCCTGAACAGTGGATTGTTTTTTCCCAATTTCACTAGCAGATTCATTGATATTACGCTCATTTTCAGATCTTTGTTCCGCAGCCCGACGCTGTATCTCATTTTGTGGACCAAAATTCTGACCTGATTGCTGCTGCAGTTTTTCCTGATTTTCCTTATGCGCGTTTTGCATTTCATTGCCTGAAACACGCCCGCCCAGAACTCCACCGGCTGACTCGCTCAGATTATTACCCACTTCATTTCCACCCCTTTCCGCCCCAGAGATGTGATTGTTACTACGATGGCTGGAATTCACTTGCGGATATTGTCCCGAATAGTCATCAGCACTATTTACCTGATGGTTTTCGCGATGACCACCATCATTAACACGGGAGGCTGCTGATACATGGCCAGCGTCACTAACCCGAGAAGCTCCCGATACTTGAGATGTCCCAGAAGTCCCTTCCAGCAGGTTACCTTCACCAGTAACAGTCTCACTATTATGGTGGCCAGCTGGTGCGCCACGTTGTATTCCGTCAACCGTAGACTGACGATTTCCCTGATATGTCCCTCCGGATTGAATTTCATAAGGCGATCCGGATGAACTCACATCGGAAGAGCCAGAACCGGTAGGGCGATTTACGTCCATGTCCTGTTCCCGTGAAACTGTTGATGGCTGGACAATATGCTTGCCGCTAAAAGCTTCGTGTTCGGCTCCACTTGATAAATCAGAACGGCCTTGCTGATAGTCACCCGTAATTTCTGGTTTCAGGCGTTCGTTCACAAACTCCATTGCAGCTTCACGGGCACTAGGCGCGCTGGTTAACATTGCCTGAGCTTTATCACCGTACTTGTTGCCCGCCCAGTCAACAAACTCCTGCGTATAGTTGGTATCGAGGCTTGCGCTTTCATTCTGCGCCAGCGTCGCCATACGGCTAAATTCGTTGCTGTTCGTTGAGCTGGTTGTGTACTGATGATACTGACTTTGGGCATCATTCAGGGTCTCCGCAAACTGCTGCACGTTGCTGGTTGCTGCATTCTCTGTATGGTTTGAACCATCCGTCACACGACTGCTGGTAACCATATCCATCCCCTGACGGAAATCATTAACTGCCTGACTGTTCTTATCGTGCCGCATGTCCTGGGTATGTGAATCAGAATTCTGAGTACCGCGCGAGCTTCCTGTCGAATGACGAAGATCGGTGGCCAGACTGCCTTCCGCCCCTGCTTTAACCACGCCGAGATTAATGCCCACTCCCCCAGTAGTCTTGACACCTGCACTCATCGAGCCCTGATTACTGATGTCCATTAAGGAGTTATAAGCCTCCTGCGTAGAGATATTATTTGCTTTCGCATAACTCTCCGCTGCCGACATCATCATGCTGGCGCCGCGCGTCGCGTTGGTGGCCTGGCTATTTTCACTCCCCTTGCTCAGGCTGTCGCTGGTACCCGTCTGATTAGACAGTTGCGAGAGCTGTGACCAGCCGCTCGTCACACTGTGGTTGTATCCATCCAGAGCCGTCTGCGCCTGCACCTGCGACTGACGTGCAGATTCCTGGAATCCACTGCTGGCCAGCTGGCTGAGCTTCATGTTCACCGGCAAATTCGACATCGCACCGGAGCCGTCGATGACGGTGTGGCCACCGGCTGTCTGGGTCTGTGTCGAACCGTTATCCGCCTGCCATGTCTGCTGCCCCTGGCGTTGCACAAGATTGGTGTCCATTTTGTTCTGACTGAGGTTGTCCATCGACATGTTATTGAACGACCAGTTGCCGTCTGCGGTTGTCGCGGAAACACCGGCCGAGGTAAATGCCGCCGAACTGAGTACACTGCCGGCAACCTGAGAGCCGATCGCGGATGCCCCTTTGGTGAGATAGAAAGACAATACCGGTATCGACAGCGCCAGATATCCGGCAAGGTTGGCCACATCAGAATGCTGTAGTGCGACGATGTTTTTATTTGCGAGTACCAGTGGTGTGCCCCCTGTCTGGGACTGCAGCCAGTAGTTTGAGGCATAGTTCAGAATGGCAAACATAATCGGCCACATCTGGAAATAGATGAATCCCCCAATGTAGATCTTCAGGGTATTCAGCCCAAACATACTGTGGTTTGAAGCCGCAAGTGCAATCATCAGCGGGAACAAACACACCAAAATCAGCATCAGCAGCGACTGCGCAAACGGCAGTGTGCGGGTGGCCAGTTCATTACCTGCCGCCCAGCTGAGTCGCTGTTTGGTCGCAGCATTTTCCGTGGCGAGGTTCAGCAGGTTAGCGGTATCTGAAGAACGCGCGGCAAAACCTTTAATGCCCTGACGCACCGCGCTGTTGGTGATGTTGTTCTTCATGATCTGCGCAGCCGTCATCCCCCCGGCATAGAAGTAACCATAACTCTCGCCCATGGCACTGGACAGGAGACTGGCTCCGTTCAGCTTGTTGCCGAACACCTTACGGGTCAGCCAGGTAAAAGTGGCGCTACCAGGGCTGGCATCCGTTGTCGCCAGCGTTTTTATTTCTGTTGCCGCCTGCTGGCACGTCAGAAACTGACGTGAAGTTGAGGTCATTTTAAAAATGCCCCGGAGTGGACTAGGGTTGCTGGTGATCAACGTCAGTGGGTCAGTGGAATTGAGCAACTGGTTAATGGTGTACTTGCCGTTCAGCAGAATGTCGCCAATAACGCAGTTTTCAACGTAGTCCGGTAGCATCTGTGCCAGCTCCGGGTTCTGCGTGGTGAAGTCGCTCGTCTCCGCCACAATCTGTGAACCGAAAAGCATTCCGGTTTTGCTGTAGGTCACCGAGTCTGGCCGCGCCATGAGAGAGTCGTACAGCGACGTCATTTTGTACCCGATACTGGTCGTGAGTGACGCAATCGCCGCCAGCCCCACCGGAACATTATCCGTTTTCCAGACTGCAGCAGGGTCGGAGATATCGATCACCTGCACGGAACGTTTTGGCACTACGAGGATAGTAGTGACCAGCATGAAAATGGCCAGCCACTGCACAAACACCATCGGGTTGCGTTGTTTAATGAAGGTCAGCACGACGGCCAGCACTGCAAAGGTGCCAGCCATACGCATCAACGTGCTGAACGAATTTGAACCGATGAGGGTGACAACGGCGTCCAGCGCCGTTTTCCACATCCCTCCACCATAGATTGTGTAGATCTCAAGCATCAGCGATCACTCCAGTGGTAGTTGCTCTGATACGAGCCTGAAACGATGGTGGATACCTGCTGTTGCAGGTACTGCATATTGCGGTCAATCCCGTCGAGTGCATTTTGGTCCGCTGCCGACTGCAGCTTCATGTCAGCCAGCAGCCCCTGCGCATGAATGACGTTATCACGCAGTTTGGCGGCCGCTTCTTCAGGAAAATTTTTGCCGGCGAGAGACAGACTGGCCTGCTTAACCAGCTCCTGCAGATACTGAATCATCAGGTCCTGGGCAATAAAGTCCGCCACCTGCAGCAGGTATGTCGCGCTCATCCCCATGCTCTGGGCATTGGTCAGATACTTCAGTACCGGTACGGATGTTGTGTTCACAAATCCTTTTTCCTGATCGGTCAGCGCCTTGTCATCAACCAGCTTGTTCTGCATCGAAAGCATCAGGTTCTTAACGAGCGTGACCAGACCATTCGACTCGGTGATAGTCAGGTCTTTAACGGTCGGTCCCAGGCAAAGCGTCGCCTCGTCGCAGCCGTATACCTTCGCCGTTCCGCCCCGCATCAGCACCTTGATCAGGTCCCGGTTGTCGACCAGCGGCGTCAGAATGGTGACGTCACCTGACTTGTTGAAGATAATGGAGCCCACGGTACTCATCACTAGCTCTTTCAGTGCACGATCATTTGCAAGCAGTCCGTTCTTACTGAGCGTGTCCCAGATAAGATTTTTGTTCTTCAGCACCTGATCTTTCTGGTCATCGCTTGCTTTGTTGGTGACCGTGTCGCTCTTGCCCCCTACGGTACAGCCCTGCCGGGATGCCGCCCAGTCTGCAAACATGTTGGTTTCACCGGCAATGTCCTGACAGATTTTCTGCTGTGACACCTGAGTCACGGGCCACAACCCGCCGATAATGCCCTGAGCCGCCTGACACGAACTCATGTTCATGCTGTTCACGTCACTGGCCAGCTTCTGCAGGAAGTCTTTTGCCTGTTTCAGCTCAGGGACCATCGTCTGCAGGGCAAGGTCAAAGGCATAGCCGGCGGCGTTGCTCATGATTTGCTTCACAAAGCGCTGAATTTCCTCACCGCTGATCATGCTGAATGCCCCCAGATAGGAGTCGATTCCACCGCATCCGGCATTCAGTGAAGGAAGTTGCATCGAGATCAGCTGAACATTTTTGACGGGATTACGCAGATATACCGACCCACCTGAGAAGTAGCCGGCCGCCTGTCCCTGCCAGGCCTGCGCCTGGGAAACGTTGCCGCTGTATCCGAGGCTGCCGAAGAAACCGTTCAGGTCACCATTCACATCGGCCTGAGCAGGCAGTGCGGCCAGCCCCGCCAGGAAAATACCGGCGGCAGTTATCAGTGACTTAACCATGCCGGACCTCCACGTCCTGTGTTTTCTGTAGTGATATACGCAACGCGTAGTGGCCAGTGGCAGAAACAATAAATCCGCCGCTCAATGAGATCAGAAGCAACACGGGGAAGTCCTGCAGGTATGTCGTCAGTTCTGGACGTGAAAGCGCCCTGACGATTCGGGAAGCGAGCGTGCCGTAGAAAGCCGCTGACACCAGTAACGTCACGCTAAACAGCAGCCACACGCGCTCGGTACGCGACAACGCATACGTATATGTAGTCATTTTGTAGTCCGGTTGTATTACTGAGGAGTGACCTGCGTGCTGGCAGGCATTGGTGGCAGTGTTTTCGGATCGATATCATCCATGTCTGCCTGAATCAGGCTGGCCCAGCGACTCTCGAGCGTCGCAATCTCCATTACCCCCTGCGTAAGCGGGTACGCTTTCAGAGTGTTGACGTTCACAACAAATGCCGTCGGTGTGGCTATCGGCAAACCGTTACCAAAGAAGGTGACAATCTCATCAGCAATCGGCGCGGCCGGGTCAATCTTGCGCGGAACCAGCGGGTGGGGATAAGACACATCGCCGCCCCCGTCCAGGGTGTAGGGATAAACACGAATATTGTGCTGATCGGCCCAGCCTTTGAGCAGCGGATCGAACTTCGCGCTGTACTCACAGTGTGCCTGCATAAACAGCACTACTGCATAATCCTTCATATCAGCCCGACGACCGTCCGGCAGCTGCATCAGGCTGGGAGGGGGAGCCACCGGAGTGGCAACCTGCGTCAGTGAGGAGACAGTGCCGGTTTTAGTGGCCTCCAGTGCCAGCAGTTCTTCTCGGACACCGGCACTGGCCATCACGGGGAGCAGACATAGCAAAGCGGTTAATGCGGTTTTACATTTCATGACTGACAACCCCGTTGCGTTTTGCGCGACGTTCCCGCAAAGCAAGAATACCGGCACGAATAACCATCACACCCGCGACAGCCCAGAGGGTATAGCTCAGCCACACCAGGCCAGTCTGTGTCCCGCTGACAGACACCGTCATCAGCTCGCTCAATACGAGTGCGATCGTGCCCCAGAAAATAAGTCCTGCGAGAAAATTAGTGTTCATTCTGTTTTTCCTTTTTCTGCACAACCAGACCCGGAAGCGCTGTGACTTGCTGATGTATCAGGCGGGCCTGTAAGCCTGAAAGCACACCAGACAACGCGGTATACCGAATGAATGTGAAATGTGAATTTTGCATTAGGGCTCTCATGAGTTGGGCTTAAACCCGTTGGCTACGTTCAGGAATCGCTTCGCCAGGTCATCCTGGGTCATGAAGCCGTAGGACAGCGCGCGGTAGTTCTGGCTTTTCGGGTCAACCAGGAACAGTGCCGGGTAGTGCGTAATATTCATCGATCGGGACTGACCGGTATCAGGACGGCTTTGCGGCAGTGTGGCGGCCACCTGCCCGTCTACCGAGACGGGGATAAGTGGTATACCGTTGGTTTTGGCAAAGTCGGCCACCACACCCGCCATCTGCACATCAATCGGATCGCTGCCACGGTAGAAGTAGAACAGTCCGTACTGCTGAGAGAGTTGGGCTACCGCGCTTTGCTGCGTCTGCTGATCACGTGTCTGCACAAACGGAGCCATACTGTTGTAGTGCGGATATTCCAGGTTGTAGTCGAGGTCCGGGTGGCTTAGCTGCGCGGCCGCGAAGGACTGACTGAACATCGAGCCCCTGTCGGTCCAGAACTTTTGCCAGCGCAGGAATGTTGCCGTGTTTTCACGCGTCGGATACAGGATGGCGCGGTTAAGCGCCTCCATCGTGTATCCCTTCAGAACCTTTGCCTGCTCAAGCGCGGACATTTTACTAAGATCAGGAATAGTCTGCGGGGGTGCAGGTGGCTGCGGCTTCGTTTTGTGCTCAGGCGGTGTCTTCGGTTCGTTGTACCAGGACCAGCCAGTGAACGGGTCTGCGGGGGTAATGATCTCCTCCGCGATGGCCTGCAGACTGGCAGCGGTCATCAACAGACCGCATAACAGTCTTTTCATTTATTGCCTCCCTGCTGATTCACCTGGGCAGCAATACGGTCTTTGATGAGCTTCACCTGAGCAGCGGTATCGGGGATTTTTTGATTTTTCATCAGATCGTCGTAGAAATCCGCGAAGTTGATTTTGTCGAAATCGATACTCTGCAGTTCTGCCACCGTGATCCCCCGGCAGTTTGGACTGTCACCGCTGCCGAACTTCACCCCCAGCTGGTCGCGACGGCCCTGCTCCTGAATGATGCGCGCGAGCTTTCCGTCAAAGACGCAGTAAACCTGGCTTTTCTGGATGCACGCCCCGAGCACTTTTTTGTCACAGCGCTCACCGATCGTCACCGTGATTTTTTTCGCCTTAGCCTTACCGATGGCCATTTCGTCAGAGTTGCAGGCAGCCAGACCAGAATCCTGCCCCCATCCCGAATCCTTGCAACAGTTAGAGAATCCCGCGAACGCCTTTCGACAACTCATTGCCTTGCCGGTGAAGGCTTTTATATCAATCTGGCTTTGATCTTCTTTAACGTCATCAGCTGCAGAGGCCAGTCCGGCAAGTTTGGCCACCGCCACATCGAAACCGCTGTTGCCGGCTCCATTGGTCGCATCACAGTCACCGGTTTTACAGATGTAATCCCCACCACACACCAGACCACCTGACTGATAAGTGGTCTGGCACTGATATGTGTAGTTCATGTGCGTACACTGACCGTCCGTCGTCTCCACGCATTTAGATGCTGAAGCCGTGCACTTCGGATTGGTCATCAGCGTTCCGCAGTTACCGGTCGAGCTGGAGGGCACCACATAGTTATCGGTGTATTGCCAGCAGTCGCTGTGCACCTGATAGCTCTGGCCATTGCTGACAACCGTTTTGTCACCACCAGGGGTGGTGCAGGTAGAGGTTGTTTTTTTGGCTTTGGACATGTCCAGGCCACAGGAGGTTGTCCAGGTGACTTCAGGGACAAACGTCGTCTCAACCGCGTTCATCACCACAACCAATGTGAGGCTTGAAGCTCCGGATTTAAAATCAGCAATCTGCTCACGGGCATGTTTCTCACAGCGATCTTTGTTACCGCTGGTACACCCGGTGCTGGTATAGGTCCCGACGGGCATCGCTGTCCCTTCCATCAACTGATATCCTGGCGCGCCGGGCAGAGGCCAGTCATAGCTTTTGCCTTTCAGTGTCTTGTTAAGCCCCCACCAGACCAGTTTGCCTACATTGACTTCATGATCGCCCCAGTAGAGATGGGCACTGATAACAGGGCCTGTAGCCGGTGCGTTAAAAGTGATATTGAATGACGAACCGCCACCATGCTCGAAAGTGGCATCAGCAGCAGTCAGCGTGAAGGTTTTCTGCACCGTCGTGGTCGTGGAGCGCCCCCCGGCGGTGGCCGTTCGGGTACACGCCTCCACGGAGGCCACATCTTTATCACACTGGAAATTCTCAAACGTGGTCTTACTGACGGTTGTTTCAGTGCATTGTTGCGCCGTACCCGCCAGCACCCCTTCTGAACCCGCCTCCGCATTTTTACCGATGGTGATAAACGGTGCGTTAGGATCAATAGTGGGTATCGGGTTGGTATTTCCCGAACTGATAACTGCCTGCCCTGCATTGCTTCCCTGCAGCGCTGCCTGCCCCTTATTGGCCAGACCGCCATCTCCCCCCTGAACGCCACCGTAATAACCTTTCTCCGGCGGATTAGCGGTATAACCAGGAATGGAGCCTGTCACAGCCCCCGGGTTTTTCAGGCTCCCGGTACCGGCCCCGGCATTTTCTTTGCCAAAACTGGCCCCGGCATTGAAAGCTGGATCGGCTGACATGGCACAAAGCGGTGTTATCAGTAGTGAAGCAAGGATCAGCCGTTTCATTGTGCTGCCTCCAGAATCTGCTTCGCCGTGGCAGCGCAGTCGCCTTTTTCGGCCACTTTCTCAAGCGCCTGTTTGAGCGGAAGACTGCCGCGAATCACATCGAAGCGCCCAGGACAGGTCACCACCAGGGCGGGGATGGTGGTGATGTGGTATTCGGTGTAGAGCGTGGGATCAATTTGCACCCCGATATTTTTATCCTCTTTGGCCAGCTCAAACATGGCCGATGCGGTCTGACGAAGATCGTTATTAACCAGCCCCCGCAACGTGGCCGGCACACCGTAACGGTTGGCCTCTTTGAGCATCGGTAACAGGCCTTCGCGCGGCAGGCCCAGACTGACAAAATACATGGCGGGAAACGTGCGTTTTTCTCCGCTTGCACGCGCTGCCTGCTGGCTGGCAATGTCGCCCTGAAGCCGGCTGATAAGCGCCTGTTGCTCTGCCGGCAGTGGCAAAGCCTGTCCCTGGAGACTCTGTTTCAGCGTATTCATTGACTGCTGCTGTTGCTTCATCCAGTCCCTGTCACTGGCTGACACACTGGTTTGTTCACTGGCCAGTGCCTGCGAGGCACAGGTGACCAGAACGCTGAGGATCAGCGCCCGATATAATGTTGTATTCATTTGTCTGACCTCACGAATAGACGCAGTTACGTTTGCGCCAGAGCAGATAGCCGAAGTTTTTCTTTGACTGCGGGGAGTTATGGGGTGTGCCCCAGGTCTGGGTACTGGCCCCGAACGCGTGACAGCTGTTGGTTTCGGGATACATGTTCACCATCTGATAGCGCCATCGCTCTTTCGGCACAATCGGTGACGGGTACTGATAACAGACGGCGTAATCGGCACCGACTGTGTTCATTACCAGACCTTCACGGTGCAGCTTGAACGCCATTCGCTCGCTGACCAGAAGCGACGATTCGAGAGGCGAGAACTCACCGCTGGTATAGCCCGTGAACGGATACATGCTGCCCTGACTGCCGGCGCACCAGAACAAAGGGGAAAGGGGAACGCCTGCTGTACTGGCCACGGCGTCCGCCGCACACGCGGCCTGTGCAATCAGGTTGCCGAAGAGCGCCGCCTCCGGGTTAATCAGCATCGAGAGCGTACTGTCATTCCAGAGAGGATCAACTTCTGACATATAGGCGATATCCATATCCCCGCCCTGAAAACAGCCGGTGCTGGTCATAATGCTGAGCCAGGAAATCAGCGGGTATTTGTACCAGTGCACATGGTAGAAGGCCCCCGCTGCCGGGCGATCACTTTGTCCCGCCGTCCCCGTTCCGGTTCGACCCAGATCAATTTTGAAACCGCCCATATTCACCATCACACCGGGTTCCCGGGTCACATCCGTCATCGCGGTCGGTTCCCAGTAACCAATCGCCAGTCCCATGCGGTACAGAACACCGTAAGAGCAAATCTGGATGGGCATGGACGGGTTACTGGTGTCCGGTTGTGGACCCGATGCCAGTTTGACGCTGCCGACTGACATTGGAAAAAGACATTTCCAGCAGACATCCGATATTGGATTCACCCAGCGCCCGGCGCCCGCGTTAGACGCAGCGGCTGATGCAGAGGTTAATGATGCTGTCCAGCACACTGCGGCCAGCAACAGAGCGGTCAAACAGGCTCTGAATGTCATTGCGCCTCCCGTAACCAGACACAGTCCGGGCCGTCTTCCGTGTCGTGTATGGAGCCAATAAACCAGCCGCTGCCTGACGGTGGCGAGGGTTCCCATTCGCTGATGCAGGTGAACCCGTGTTCCCAGGCCGTAATGACATAAGTGGGAGCATCATTTTCCATCCAGCGCGTGGCGCAAGTCAGTCGGTGTTGGTTCAACCAGTTGCCAAATTCTGCCGGAGTGGCTTCATCGTCGGCTGGCTGAAAATAGTGCGGGTGGGTCCAGAAGCCGTTTCGGTCACGCGTAACCGCCACCGGCCTGATAGTTTCAGGGTGTGTCATGGGATATCTCCGGGTGAGCCGCAGCCACCGGACGGGCGGGAGGGCTTAAAGAAAGGTCAGTCTTTGTCGGAAGGCAGTGCGGCTTTGATTACCAGCGCCATACGTTGTTCACAGGTCATTTCGTGCAGGGCCAGAATACCGGCCCGTAGCACAACAGAGGGGTAGTACAGGGGGTTTTCCTTAAGAATGTCATCCAGACGTGATGCTGAGTCTTCGTCATGGCGAACGGCTGAAATGATGACGTTCCGGCCCTTTTCACCATCAGGGTCTTTTTTCATGGCGTTACCTTGTAGTCATTAATCCGAACCGCTGAGTGATTCAGGCTGAGGCGGAGCGCAACGCAGTGAGCACCGAACATCCTGAATGGCGGGCGGTTGATTCAGTGAGATTTAAGGGAGCGAGTGACGATAAAGGCATAACCGCTGTCATCATCGTAGTCAGCAGCATGCTCCTCACCGGCGGAAATGCGTTCAGCAGCATGCAGATAGCGGACTAAGAGCTCTGTTGAGTGAGGGGACGTTATCTGCGCGAAGACCGCCACAACCCGCTTTTCGCCGTCCTGCGGTACCTTAATGCTCCTTGCCAGTTCCTCCGGTACGTTCTGGCCAGCACCTTCCGGAAAGAAACCCGGCGGTGTGCGACACAGCTGTCGCTCAAGTGTCACCTGGAGACCCGGAAAGGTGACCGGTACAGTACAGAGGCTGAGCGTATTGTCGTTATCAGGAAACGGTGTGTAACTCACCCTTTCCACCGCCTCGTTCAGACCCCGTACAAGGTCGCGCGTGATGACTGAACTCTCTGAGGTTACGACGATGACCACCTGCCTGACGGGCCACATTCTTTTTTGCCAGTCTGTCAGCTCTTCTGCGTCGCCCTCATGACGGCGTGTGATATACCAGCCCTGCCGTTCACTGCCTGTTATCAGCAGCGACAACCACCGGGCACAATATCCATCGCTGGACGCCATCGTGGCTTTTTCAGCCAGCTCATGCTCAGGCTGATTCGGGGCCAGATAGCGCTCACGTGCCATGTACACCGCTCTGGCCACAGTGCGCTGCGTCTCACCATCAGCCACAACCTGCTGCAGGCGGTCGCGAGTCAGTTCGTATCCCTGCGCAAACAGGGCTTTTTCCATCTCAGCCAGCATGAGCTGGTAATAGTCCTGGTTCGCAGACCTGTACACCGCTTCAGCGTGCGCCGGACTGCCAAACACGGACGGGACTGACACGGGCAGACCGTATTTCATTTCACGAGCAGCCGCTTTCTTCTGGCCTCGCTCCACACTGAGTTGCGCGACAATCCACAAACATAGCCCCAGCGCCACAAAGGCGAGGCCACTGAGACTTTCCCCCGCCTGCAGGCACGTCAGCATGCCTTTCAGGCTTCCGTTACTGCTGATGCACTCGACTATTGCCATTGTCCCGACTCCACCATTGCTTTCTGGATAAGTGCTGCCAGGTAATCCATAAACCGCTCATCACGTGAGACCGGCTCAGACAGCGCCAGGTTGTTCTCACGCCGCCAGTGAAACCAGGCCTGGGTCGCAAAGACCGGATGCCAGGATTCAATTTCCGGATACAGCTCCTTCAGTGTCGCCGCCGTCCCTTTTTTACGGTCAGGTCTGGAGGATGTTTTTCGCGGCGTCACCGGCGTCGGTGCCGCGCAACGCATCTCGGGAAACAGATCCCCTAATGTGGCTGTCGTCATTGTTTTACTCCGGTAGCAGGGATTTCTTCCACTTTCAGCACCCGTCCGTCACGCGAGATCCGCGCCGGCGTATGTGCGAAACCAAATTTGCGGGTAAGGACTCCGGACTGATCGAAGAAAATACGCTCATCGAGCGCGTCACTGGTCTCCTTGATATTGCCGTTGACCAGGATGACCTTGATGTTCGTCTGACCGGCGATCTGCTGTTTCGCCCAGGCAATCTGCTCTTTGTCGTCACCGTCGATGAAGTACAGCACCTGACTGAACGGGACCTTATCGAGCGGATTAACCTGATCACCCTTGCGGGCAATGATGTTGCCCTGCATATCGGTGATGGTTTCCTGCACGGTAAAGGTCGGGTCAAAGGCGAAGGCGCGGTATTTCAGGGCGCGGGTCAAACCGTCAACCGGCTTCGGTCGGACGGCATGCTTTTTCACCCGCTCAGTCGCTTCGTTTTTGAGCCGCTCCAGCTCGCCGGACTGCTCCATCCCCTTTAGCCGGTCCTGAATAAAGACCAGCATGTCCTGCTCGGCCGGCTCAAAGACATTGCCCCAGGTACCGAGGTCTTTAGCCCCCGCACTGGCTGACAGGATCAGCAGCGTGAGGGCGCAGCGCATCAGTCGTTTTTTCACTGCCCCTCCTGAATACGCCGTGAGATATCGCTGCGAATTTCAGCCGTAATATCCGGCTGAGGACTCATGACCGCAGGCTTCACCAGGATGATGGCGTTATGCGTGGTCTGCCAGGCATTCAGGCTGTCACTCAGCGCGCTATTGAAGCGGGATGTCAGCGCTTTCGCCTTCCCCTCATCGAGGTTCAGCTGGGCAGACTGCTGGATAAAGAGGTCTACCGTGCCCTTCATGTCAAAGACCACCACGTCAGGTGCTGTGGATTTCAGGTAGGCCCATCCTGCTGCTGTCATGATCAACTGCGAGAACAGCACCCAGGTGGCCAGCTTCACTCTGCGGGACGTCATCCATCCCGCCATCGTTGCGCCGGCCCGGACGGTGTCGTCGTCATACGGCTTTTGCTTGTTATCACTCATGCGGCTTTCACCCATTCTTCAAGTTCGCGCAGTTCATCACCCGACTTCTTCTCGGCCAGCAGGTAAGCCGCCTCCTCCGCTGTGGCTCCGGCTTTTTGCGCATTCTGCATAAAGGCGAAGTCCTCACCACGCGAACTGAACATGGCGCGCGTGACGGGGTCGACAAACAAGCGGTGGAAGGAGCTGAACTCACCGGCGCTGATAAGCAGGGAGCTGTAGCCGGTCTGCAGTGCGGGCTGGAAGCCACGGATAACCTCTTTTTCCATATCCGAGAACTGATCCGGGTTATCGGCCAGGTACTGTTTGAAGGCTCTCGCATCCTGCAGGAGGGTGATTTTGGTGGAGCTGTTGTTCCAGGCCGCTTCGGCTTCCTTACTGGCCCCGAAATCTTTAATGCCCTGGGTGATGGTGATAAAGGCCCCACGGTGGCGACGCACAGTACGGTAGCCGGTCTCGATAAATCGCGCTGCGTGCGGGTTTGAGCCGCCGAGCAGTCGCCAGGCTTCGTCGATAATGCAGACTTTCTTCAGGTCGCGCGGGCTGTGGTACATCTTTTCCTGAATGGCCAGGATCAGCGAGAACAGGATGGATGAGAGCAGCTTCGGTTTGTCTTCGAGGCTCAGCAGCTCCAGCACGGCGAAGCGGGTTTCACCATCAAGCGTCGGGTTGTCGGCGTTGAAGTATTCCCCATCAGGCCCCCAGGTGCAGTAGGTTTCCAGCAGCATGGCAAGCTCTGCCAGGCGGGAGATGATGGTCGGCTTGTCGGCAAAGGCCTGATTCACATCCTCGCTTGTCAGGTAGTTGTACACATCATCGATACGCGCCCCGCGTTGTTTTTTCTCCCACGCGTCCATGACCGCTTTTTGCAGGATGGCTTCACAGACACCATCAAGCGGTTCAGTCGGACTCGCCAGCACCGTCAGCAGACGCACAATCCCTTCGGCGGATTGCTTGATATCTTTCACGTTGGCAAACGGGTTAAAGCGCAGCTTCGCACCGTCCAGGTACACCCCTCCCGCTTGCAGGCAGTAGTTCTTGTAGCTGTCGCCCATGTCGATAACCCAGGCAAACCCGCCCGCATTCAACACGTCGCGCAGAATCCCCTGCGTCAGGAAGGATTTGCCCGCACCAGAGGTCCCGGTGACCGCGATATTGAAGTTGGTGCTGCCGTTTTCCTCCCCGAACATGTCGAAGAAAGCGACCTGATTACGGTAGGTCGGCAGCGGCATCCCCACATGCGACAGCTGGCGTTCTGCGACCACCGGCATCAGATTGACAGCGTTCCATGATTTACCGCGCAGCGTGGCGCCGGTCATTTTCATGTCCTCCCACATCCCCTCCTGCATCACAAACGGGAAGCAGCTCAGCCAGTTACGCATTTGCTGGTACTGGACCGTCACCATCTCGAGTTCGTTTTTACGGAACACGTTAACGGCCGCCAGTTCACAGGACTGGGCATCGGTATTGTTGTCGGGAGTGAACAGGGTCAGGTTGAGGGACATTCGGCAGAAGGCGATCTCATTGTTGGCCAGCTGTTCGCGGTTACGTCGCCATTCTTCGGCCTGGCGCTTCGTGCCAGGGAATAACTGGCCATACGCAGAGTTGGCTTTTTTGGACAGATCCATGTCCTTGCGCAGAGCTTCGTTTTGCGTGGCGGTCTGTTCCTCCAGCTCCGTGGTCCAGGTGAGCATAAACGGACAGGGAATACCGAGGTCAGGGAATCGCAGGTTCTGCAGGTTATCGGCACCCTGCCACAGCGCGAAGCGTTTGGGGCTTTTACTGAGTTGCATGTTGATAACGCGACAGACAGAGGCCGGCAGTCGGGTTCCGCCGGGTTCGATGCTTTCCGGCAGTTCCACGCGAATATGAGAAGGCCGCACCCTGATATCAATCCCCGGATCAACCACCTGGCGATTAAGCTTCTCGTCTTCGTTGTAGTCTCCGCTGGAGGTCATCACCTGCTCCTCGCGGTAGTTCATCATTTCACGCATGACGGAGAGGAAGGCATTCACATCGGTATTCATGGTCTCGATGCGAGCCGCGCCCAGTGACACGCGAATGGTATTGCGGACCTGCACCAGGTCATCCATCACCTGCTGGCTGAAGCGCTTCGCGGGTTTACCGTACACAATAAAAATGCGGTAGTTACGCAGATACAAAGGATACTCACGCTCGTTGGCCAGCCCCTTCAGCGCTGAGCGCTGCCAGAACGCGCGGGTGATTTTATTCAGGTGATCGGCCATATCACCTTTCCACATATCCGCGCTGACGCCGCGTGAAATACGCTCCCCAACACATTTACTGGCCAGCATAATGACGCTGACCGGCGTTTTACGCGGCAGCTTCTTACGCAGCATGTCATCGAGTGCAGCGATAACCTGCTCATTCGCGCCCGGCAGTGGAGCCGCCTCCAGAATGAAACCGGCGCTGCCAGCATTCACAAAAAGCTCGTTCGTTTCGTCGTAATAGCGATAAGGCAGAGAGGCGACGATCGACGGATAGCCCCACGTCTGTTCCAGATTGGCGCGCGCTGTTGCGGCACCATCTTCACGCTTACGGTTATTCACAAGGCCCATCAGGCTGTCGAGAACGCTCATACATTTTCCCCCGCCGCGGGATTCTGTACGTTTGTCGTCGTGGATAACTCATCCTCTGACAACAGACCGGCAGACTGAGCCACCGTAATAAGTTCTGTTGAATACTTACGCGATCGGCTAAACCAGTCAGCAGGAAGCTCAACAAACTCACCAACTTCTACTGGCACGATAATACTTTTGCGAGTTGTCATTCTCCCCCCTCCCCAATTACCCGGTAGCCTTCATCCCAGTGGGATTTGTTTTTCACAAACTCCACCACTGAAGGCTGGTGAAAGTTGTCGTCCGTATCGACCCAGGGCGCAATCCACAGGCGCTGTGTGGCATCAGGAATGCGCTGAACCGGCACCCGGCCTGCAGTATTAACCGGTGTTGCTGACGCGGTGTGAACTGTGGCGACTGGCGATATTGCTGTCACAGCTGCAGGGCCAGCCGGTGCTGTGGCCAGTGGAAGTGGCGCGATAGGTTTAGCGACAGAGGTTCCGGTTGCTGCGACAGAAACAGGACGCTGCGGGTTGATAACCGGCGCGGTGTTACGCAGTGCCGGCAGGGTTTCACCCGCAGGCTTTTTTGATGCTTTATCGGCGGTCAGGGAATCGAGGCTTTTGCCCTGTGCGGCCAGCTTATTAGCCTCGCCCGTGGTCAGACACTGGTCGGTGGCGGTTTTGTTGCAGTCGAAGTCTGAGTTCATACCGGCGCAGCCGGTCAGTGCGCTGCACAGCAGTGCAGCACCCAAAAGGTGTTTCATGGGATAGCTCCAGTCAGAGACAGTTAAATCGATGAGGCGGTAGAGGAAACGGTATTGATTAAGGGGTGGAGAAAGGCTTCAGTTAAGATTTCATGTCTGGCTGAACGGACAGGAGACGCTGCTTAACGTGGTCGGATAAACACATTGAAGGGACACCCCATAATGGAATCAATGTCATTCATTTCCGCTCCTTTCCTTCGGGTGTTGCCTCTGAAGGTTGTGAGTGCAGCTCACGCCATATCCAGCCACCAGGCATTGTTTCAATCAGGAAATAACCACCTGCACCGCAGATGAGGAAACCTGTCAGCTTTACCCACATAACACTGAAGTTCAGCGCGAGCCATAAAATGAATACTGATACGGTAAATATCAGCATCGGGGTCCAGCCGACTGCAGCCCGAAGCAATATTTTTCGTGCTTTCATCTTCATTCCCTCATCAGTTGATAGTGTCTCCGAGGCGCAGCTGACTGGCCTGGCGGAGAACATCATCAGGGTTGATGTTGCCAACTGAAGTGGTGCTGGATACTGAGGTCTGGCTGGCAGGTTGCGGAGTCACGGCGTTCTGCGCGGCGTTGCCGGCTTTCTGCAGTTCCTCTTTCGCCTTCGCATCCTCAGCGTCTTCCAGCGTTTCAAGACGGAAACCTTTCTGGAACACGACCGTGACCTGGTTGCCTGCACCAATATCAATAATCGGATGGTACTGTTCGGCGCGTTTAATCCAGTACTGGCTCAGCGTGTCAGCGGCTTTACTTGCCCCGCCGCCCAGACCCTGTTTAAACACATCCCCGGCACCGACTTCAGCTGTGGCACCGAGTCCCACTGACGGCGTGGCGGCAGACTTAATGCCCTCACCAAAACCTGACAGGAGACCGGCTGCACCGGCGTAGCCGACAATCATGCCGTTACGCATCACCGGCTTACCGCGAACACCTCCTTTGCCCTGATAGCTGACGTGTCCATCGAACTCCATATCCACATGCTTTCCGTTCTTGAGCACGCAGCTGATTGACTTCGTCCGGACGACACCCCTTTCACTGGAGATATCACCCCAGATTTCCCCCACAACAAAACAGCCGTCAGCACTGTATTCCTTGTTATTGGGCATCTGAATATTACCCAGCAGTCGGATGGTCACCGGCTGGCTATTCTGCTGACCCGTGACGCTGGCGTTGGCGTCAGCACCTTCAATCATGATGGCGTCAGAGAAAGAGCCGGAGGGTATCCAGGGCAGTTTAGTGGGCTTCTTTTTGAGGCTGTCGTAGCTGAACTTTGTGGTCGTCAGCCCGCCAGCCAGTCGCTGGCCTGAGCCGCCCGGATAAAATCCTGCGCCCTGCCCCATATTGACACCAGTGGCGGCCGGTGTGGTGGGGGTGACGGAGTATTCCGGCGGTCGGGCCTGACCGGCAGCAACGGGTCCAGGGAGTGGTGTTCCGTTCTGACCTGCAGGTGGTGTCTGCTGGCCAGCAGGTGCGTTGCTGCCGGGGGCTTTGGTGAGCTGGTCAGTCAGACGCAGAATTTCAGCGTCCTTTTCGGCCAGCTTCTGATCGGTGGTGAGTTTGTTCTGTGCCACCAGTTGAGCAAGCGTGGCGTACTGTTGCTCAAGGGCTGAGGTTTTGGCCTGTTGCTGTGCCAGTGCGGCATCGTTGACCTGCTCATTAAAGGAGGCAGTAACGACACCGGTCATGTTCGGCGCGGCAGCAGATACAGGGTGTTTTTGCTGCTCCTGGTGGTTGCCGTACCACACGACGCCGCCGGCGGTGGCGGCTCCGATAGTGAGCACGGTGACCAGCACGGCCAGCTGGGTGCGGTGGGTTTTGAGATTTTCATTCAGACTCATGAGCGCGGCACTCCGTCATCTGAGAAGACAATCCATGCATAGCCCTCACCGCCGGCGTAGAGCTGATGCTGTGAGAGCATGACGGCCCTGACCCCTTTCTGCCAGAAATCGCGCTCGCGCAGGCTCTGGGTGATACTGCCGGGATTGGTTATGCGAAAACGAACGATACGCAGGTGATTGCCGACAAACTGACGCTCTGGCGAAAGTCGGACAGTTGTGGCGGGTGCGTAAGCCGTCATGCGGCTGACGGGATACTCCTGATACTCATCCGGCACCTGACCGTTCACGACGGCGCGGGATAATGAGACCAGCGTTTTTTCGTAGGTCTGCCCTTCTTCCCATGCTTTTGCGTCATCGTTCTTACGCAGTGGCGGCGACATGGGGGTAAAGCGCAGGGTTTTTCCGTTGCCAGGTTGCGGCCTGACGTTGAGGCTCAGTGAAGAGCCGTGGTCGGTCTGGATAAACAGCGTGAAGTTTTGAGCGACAAGCGGCGAAAGAATCAATGCGCCGTCATCGGTGGTGCTCTGGTCGTAGGCTCCGGCTGGCCCGCTGATGCTGGTAATAAGTTCCCCGTCCACAACAACCTTACTTGGGTTGTTATTGCTGAGTGTGACATTAAAGGCGGCGTCGTTCTCAAAGGGGATGGCGGCGGGTGCGGTAGCGGCCCGAAGGCCGCTGGTAAAGATTCCCGATGCCAGTAACACAGCAGCAGCTGCCGGTGAAATGCGAAGTTTCATGGGCAGTCCTGTCAGTTGGTAGGGGTAACCGGCTGAAGCTCCTCAAAGGAATGGAGGTTAACCAGTCCGTTCTGGTAGCTGAGTTTTAGTCGGTAGATTTTTTCCTGGTCCTTCAGGGGGGTAGTGATTGCACCATTGGTAGTGGATGACTTCAGCGTACCGCTAAACTCCACCGCCCCGTCGGTCATCACCCGGATATCCTTCGTATCAAAGCGGGTGGTGATGCCGCCTTTTTTGATGCGTTCCGCTTCAACATCCAGCGCTTTTTTGAGTGCGTCCCGCTCCGTGGAAGGGACAAACCCGAGCAGCATTTTCTGGTTATTGTCGATGTTTTCCGGGCTCACGTTCAGTCGCCAGTAAATAAATGAAGAGGCGAACATGGTGATGCCGGAAGCATCTGAGCTGACAGCATCAGATGAGAAGGGCTGGTTATAGGTCATGGGCGTTGTGATGGTTTTTTGCGTGGTTGCGAAATACCACGCCAGGGACCCCGTTAAAACATTACCCGCTCCCATTAAAACGATTAAAGAAGCCATGCCGATAAACGCATACGTCAGTTGCTTATCGCGCTCACCTTTAATTTTGAGCTTCATGGAATTTATGCCCTCCAGTGCCGGAAACTTGAATCAGGTATCTGTCGGAAGGTGACTTTGAATAAAGCAGAAGGAAGATGCCAGTAACAGAAGTTCAGTAACCAGTAAGAGCCTTGTCCTTTTTTCAGATACCTGACCAGTGCCCAGAGCAGGCCCGCTATTATGGAGAGTTCCGTCGACATATTGTTAAGCACACCGAGGATAACGAGGGGTGCAACAATAAGGATTTCATCTAAGGGCAGACCAAAATAGCGTTCCTGCTGATTGAGCGTTTCCGGGAAGTCGTATTTATCCGCTTCCCCGCTCATCATCAGCTCGCAATAGAGAAAGCAACGCGGGTGAAGATAATACAGGCGACGATACCCACGAATACCAAAGGAGAGCGGGCTTTAATATAAATGAAAAGCCCCATGATAATTTCTGCGATGTAGAACCATTTAATAATGGAGGACCCGGACCCGAACGTGCTGTTGACAGTGGTTTGCTGTGAGGCCAGTAAGTCGGTGCCGGATGCCAGCACCGGATGAGCGACCATAAGTGAAATTAAAACCAATCCTCCGTTTTTAATGAACTTTTTAATCTGACGATTTTCACGGGCCTTGCGAAATAAAGACGCTACCGCCCATCCCTTCATGACATTGAGGGCACTACCTTTAGTGGACATGCTTGTTTCTCCGGAAGTAAACAAAAGTGATGTGCATAAGTGGTTGTTTACGCAAGCGATATTGTCCCATGACCCTAAAAAAAAAAAACTGTGATGCATGTCACACCTTTATAAATGATTAGGAATTATCTGAATATGTATGTGGGTAGTCTTGGTCATCCAGGGGGTCCTGGGTTTGGTTGCGAGATCTATAGCAATGAAAGTAAAAGAGAAAATGTGGGAAGGGCGCGGTCGTCCACGGAAATTCCGTCCGGGTGAGGCTGTGGAGTGGCGATTAAGGGCGCCGGATAATTTACTGATGGAATTGCGAATATGCGCCAGGGTGGGAAAAAGGAGTGTTAATGACGAAATTCTTGCGAGGTTGCTGGTCTCCCTGAATTACCAGCCAGGCCACGTAGTTATTAAAACCGCCGAATCAGAACGGTTGATTTCTCTGGCGGTAAAATTCGAAGACTGGCTCAGTGAGTTGCTGGACGGTCAATCGCGGAGTGGCGGTGCTGATAATAAAGATGATACTCATGATGAACACCTATGGATGTGGCGGGAAGGTGAACGTGTGTTACTTCCGGGCAAAACTACGGGCTATAGCATGCGTATTCCCGAGAATCTTGCAGAAGAGATACGCACAATGGCCAGGGTGCATAAGCGCAGTCTGAATGATGAAATGCTGACAAGGTTAATGAATACTCTGGGTTATTTTACTGAGCGCATCCTTGACCAGAATGAGGATACGCAGGCGCTGAAAGTGTTGTGTATGGAGTTTGAGGTGTTTCTAAAAGAGAAAATAGCAGAGGCGGAAAAAACGGAGCTGCCGTGGGAAAAGAGCAGCCCTGAGTAATGTGTGCGTGGCCGGTTAACTCCGGCCATGTGATTTAGCTTTCGCTGTTCACGAAGTGTCTTGATTCAGCATCATCTTCAGCAGTGTTTATTCCATTAAGAAGCATGTCGAGTGTGTCTTCCAGCTTCCCTTCGCCGTCTTTACCTGTCATTTTCAAATACATTTCAGCGAGTAATGTTGCAATAAGCACGGTACCCTCCCTAGAACCAGCTGCCTTTCTGATAAGGTCTCTTCGGTAGCCATCGAGATCGAACTGATGGCCGTCATCATCATCTCTTTTATAAACAAGTAAACCGAGTCGGATTAGTTCATTGCAGGTTGCTGATATATTTGCTTCGCCTGGATTCGCGCCGTTCTGAAGGTCATGCTGCACAATATCACGAACCTCTCGCTCTATTTTATCTTTAAGGTAAATCCCCACTCTTCCCATATTTTTAACCTTTCTATGGTGGTGTCGGAACCGACACTACGTTGTTTATTAATTTGATTTCAGGATGTCGGATAAAGCTACGATAATCAGAATGATATCTGCATCTTACTCATATATACAGTAGTAGGTATAGGTACTCGTATATCGTACAGTGTGACACTGTGCGATACGTAAATCAATGTTGTTAAAGCGCATCCACAATTGTGATACACAGGTAACACAGACTGACACTACCAGGTATCCCAATCCAGTGATGTTGTAGTGTCGGTGTGTACGATGTTTTTCTTCCAGATGCTAATACCCCGCAAAATACCATATGTTATTTGCATGATTTTAAAGGAATAATCTGCAAGACGAAGTCTTGCGTGGGGTGTGGTGTTTTAAAGGGTTAGTAAAGAGCGGCACTGATATATCGTCACCTAGTCTGATATTGTTATTTGAGCGGTGTGGTAAACACGTGTTCTGAAGCGCTTACGCGCGTTTGTAGTAAATAAACTTGATTCAGATGAACCGGCGGGTTATTTTTTACATCGCCTCCAGTTAGCCCGTATATTTCGCTTAAAGGCCAAATTATGAAAATGTCGTTATTGCCTGCCTCGCTGCTGATTTTTTCATTTTCAGCGGGCGCGGCTCCCCAAATGTGTTTTGACCAGGCGGGAAAAGATTACCGTATTGATCCCCTGTTGCTTATGTCAATATCGATAAAAGAGAGCAGGCTAAAGGCCGGGGCGATAAATGGATCAAACACGAATGGATCAGAAGATGTGTGTGGGATGCAGGTAAACAGCTCCCATTACGGGAAGCTTAAAGATTTTAATATTACCCGTGAGAGATTATTAAACGATCCGTGCATTTGTGTCTATGCGGGTGCGTGGGTTCTGGCGCACAACTTCAGGTCATACGGTAAAAACTGGGACAGCGTGGGAATATATAATACTGGCCCGAGTAAAAAACTCATCACCCTGCGCAAGGCCTATGCGGAAGATATCAAAAATATATACCGCGTTTTACTGGCCAGAAAAACGATCCTTTCGCAACACTCAGGACACGGTGAGGAAGTGATAAGTGCAGAAAAAATGACAGGTCCTGTAATGCTGAATAATGCACAGTAAAAAGCCGCTCTGTTGAGCGGCTTAATTTTAGGCCTTCAGTTTTGCGAACTCTTCAGCCATTTTCCAGAGTGCCTGGTTTAATTTTATATCACCATCGATGCCGGTTACTTCACGCGTTCGGGTGCGTTGACCTTTTGCCGTTCTGCCCGATATTCCACCTTTGATCACATTCTCCTGAATACGGTTGAATGTAGTCCATAAATCCGGGCTTTTATCTTCCCAGCGTCGGGCCTGTAATACCTGGTCAGGCGTTACCGGTGGTTGTTTCCCGTCATACTTATAGCTCAGGGCGGCAGCACTTAACAGGCGTTGTTCTGGCTCCGTCAACTGAATGCCTTTCATCATGTCGATATTTCCCTCGACCGCGTCGAACGTTTCCAGCACGCTATAAGCCCCCTCGATAACCTGCCCCACAATATCACCTTTGTGAGGGACACTGATTTCACCAAAGTTTTTCCATGCTACCAGGCCATTAGTGCAAATCTGGCGGAACATGCCGGGGATCATTTTATAGCTGCTTGAGCCGTCATGACTATTAAGCAAAATTATTTCGGGTACTTCTTTACCACTGATTTGATCGTGACGGCGAAGGCGTAACACATGTTTAGTAAACTCACGTTTTTCAACATCGCGCGGACGTGTTTGCGTGGCGTAATAAGGCTGAAAACCTTCATCCCGTAAACGGTCCAGCAGGACAATCGTTGGAATATAGGTATAACGGTCAGAACGGGAATCGTGTTTATCTTCTGAAAAAGCGCTCGGAACAATGCGCTGTAGTTCCTCATTCGTCAACGGGCGATTCTGACGGATTGAAGTTGGCATGGCATAGCGATTAGCGAGACTGACCATTTTAATTAACTCCTGAAAATAATGTGATGAGAGATGGAATAACGCGAAAATACTGTTCTGACGGCACGCCAGCGGCGATCGGATAACCCTTGATGAACCACACCGAAAAATAATCCGGCGCATCTTCATACATAAAACTCAGCTCCACGCTTTCAGCGGGAACATTAAAAATTGCGGGCTGTAGCTCCCCTTTTGCAGCGTTAACCACCCAGGAAAACAGATCGGCGGCCTGCTCATACGTCAGGCCCGTGACCGGTTTTCCCCCCATCTTCCTGGAAGATTCTTGAGCGGCGGTTTTGACGTTGACGTTTCGTGTGTGCATCCTGGTTTTCTCCTGTGGGGATGGTTGTCCATCTCCCTGGTGAGTTCTCTCGCGGCAAAGGGCAAAGGAGCAACGGCGAAGGGAGGAAGAAAAGGGGCGCAGACAAAAGTTTTTGCCCGCAAAAAGTTTTGGCGGAGTGCATTTCACCCCTTGGATGACGACCCGACGGTGCTACGACCAGCCCTCCGCGTGAGAACGCACGGGGGATGGCTTCACCGCATGAACAGGATGCACACACCCGACACGGCGGAACGTCGGGGCGGACTCAGAGCGACGGCCCTGCCGGCGCGGTCAGGGCGGCGTGACCGGAACGGTCGCAGCAAGCCTGGGGTTGACCTCAGCCATCAGACCCTAGCGACAGCCCGAACCCCGAAGGGATTCGGCGGAGACTGGCGGGTGCGCAGCAGCTGCCCGTCGGAGTGGGGCTCGACGACTGAACCGCTACGCGGGTCAGGAGCCGAAGGGGGCCATGTTCACGGAAGTGATTCTGTTTTGATGCATGCTAAATCCGGGCAAGAAACAAACCGCGCACAGTTAACTTACCCGCTCAGAAGACTTCACTGGAAAGTCATGGAGCAGACAGATTTTTTCTCACACGGCAATACAGCTGGCCATCGGGCTTTTGTTGTCGCCAGAAGAGGGAATGAGGCGCTGAGGAATGCTGAGGAGGGAGACAGACAGAAGCGCCGGAGGCGCTGCTGCCCTTCCCCCGTTCCCCGAAGGGGAACAGCCCTTCCAGGTTGTTCATGCGTGCGGTCGCGCCGGGAAGGAAAAAGGGGCTACCAGCGAACCGGTAACCCCTTCATAAAGGCGCTTCAGGGCAAGAATCAACATCATCAGCCCCTGAATGGCGGGGGTTTCCCCCCGCCGGGGTTGGCTACTTAGCGGATTCGTAGGCCATGAAAGCCGCCACCTCCCTGTTCGTGTCCCTGTAACGGATTTCGCAGAGCGACTTCCGGGTCAGGTAAGTGAATATCAATAGTGTGAGACACACTATTAATACGCACCAGATAAGGGAACTTCGTGGCAATTTCATAGCCTTCTACTCCTTGCCTTGCGGCAGCTAAGAGGCTATTCTGTTGGTGTCGAATCAAGCAGATGGCCTCGTGTGGTTGGTTAATGAAAATTAACTTCCTACGGGGCTTTCTTCTTTCTGCCTCACAACACGGTAACAAACCAACTGAACATCATGAGGCAAAAAGCCTCAAGCGCCATCGCCATTATATCCCGTAGTCAATCATCTGCCCAGGAATAACAGTCTGAAAACTGTATAAATCCTCATCCTTTTTCTGCGTCATTGGCCCCCCGAAATACCCAGCGCCTCACGAATTTCAGCGGCTCGCTGTTTGCTTCCGGCAGCCACACCGGCGTTATAGACAAGGGTGATCATCGCCTGCAACATTTCCCAGTCATCCCGCTCCAGCCGGGCATCGAGACGGTACAGGATCTTACCGCTTTCAGCATGCCGGAATACGGTTCCGGTCTCTTTTTTGTCGAACCTGCGGCTGATTATGCTCAATATCCCTCCCGGTTATCCGTACCTTCTGACCACTCCCGGATCTGGTCTTCGAGCGCCTCAAGGTGCTTGTCTATACTCTCAGCCAGCTGCTCGCTTTCGGTTTCCAGCCAGCCACTCAGTCCGTCCCACTCACAGCACATCTCTTTCAGCTTTGCCGCCATGTACGAAGTTTATTACGCTGGCTGCGGGCGACCTTCAGCTCCGTTTTACACGGGTTATTTCTCATTTGCCTCCTGCAGATATCGCAGCTTGTTCGGCACCTGCCAGCGTTCAGCAATACGGGTATGTTCTGGTGTCTCCCGGACGATAAACGGGATTTCATACATCACTGCATACAGCGGCTCGCCACTCAGGCGCAGCCACTGCAGTTCCTTCAGCGAAGTGAATCGCGGCTGCCAGCGCCAGAACATGGCTGCAAGTTCCTTCGCGTCAAACTCGTCGCTCCACCGGGTGTACCAGGTGCAGACGGTTTCCGGAGACTGAAAATTAAGGTCAGTCTCAGCCTTAGCCAGCAGGTTCTGACGCAGCTTCCAGCGCTGATCGAACTCGCGGGATTCGCGGCGTGTCTGTCGCGTGGTCCGGATGTTTGACCTTTGCAACTTTCTGTCTGTGCGGGTGTGCGTGACTTCAGGGAACAGTTCGGCCTGTACGTCCAGCGTGAGCGGCAGCGGGCAGGCTTCTCCCCCTGTGGCGATCATGGTGTCCAGCGCCTCCTCGACCTGTTTCAGGTTCGTATGGCGGTTCTTTGGCACCCAGTTCAGACCTGGTATCTGACGTGCCACCGTCGCGTTGAGGCGACCGCTGCCCGTGAGCACCCGAAGAAAGGTCCGCACGTAAGGCATGGCGGGCAGTCGTGCGCCACGTTCGCGGGATGATTCCACCATACTGATGGCCTGAATCGCAGCCTGACGGGCAGGCTTCAGGGAAACGAGCGCGTGTGAGGACGGGATCATGCTGTCACCTCTTCGCTCATCAGGTTCGCCACGGTACGGGCGGTACAGTTAAAGCGACGCATACCTGCCATCTGCGTAATCAGCTGGCTGACCCGTTCAGGCTGAAGCGAGTCATTCTGGTAAAGGGTTCGCAACACTTCGCCACCGGAGGAGAGCTGCACCAGAAGCCAGTACGGCGAGACTTCGCCAGGACTGCATACGCACAGATGCCAGTCATCGCTGCCGTCCGCGCTGAAGCGGCACTGGGCGGGGAAAAAGCCCCCGAACTCGCTGCGGTATTCGGCGCAGACGCGCCAGCCTTCAGGTACTGTCAGCAGGCCGATCACGGCATCACTGAGGGCGCGGCGCGCGTCCTCGCCCTGCTGGCGGATATACTCCAGATCGGAGGCGGTAAGGGTGTTGATTCGGGTCAGGTCATAGTGCATGGTCATGTCTGTTCCCGCCGCCCGAAGGCGGCGGCCTCCGGTATTAAGCAGCGTGGTCAGTGGTGTCAGCGACAGTTTCAGTAGTTTCTTCAGCCTGAGCGGCTGGCACGGGGCGTACCATCCAGTCAGGGAGCCAGCCCTGAGCGTTCAGATCCTGTTCGGCAGCCTTCGCTGCATCGCGGCGCTTGAGCTTCACAACTTCACCCGCACGGGCGCTGAGTCCGGCTTCTTCATATGCTTTTCCAATCTGCGCGATTTTGAGCTTGCCGAAGTAGTTTTCCGCATTCGGTTTCCACCACTTACACAGTTCGAAGTCCAGTGCCGCTTCCAGCCCGTCCAGTTCGCTTTTTTCCGTATGGTTATACAGACGCTCCTGAATACCGTTGATGCCGTGCGCCGCGCAGAATCCCAGCAGGGTGTTCACCTGCTCTGCAGACCATGACAGCAGCCAGGTAAAATCAAGATGCCAGTTTTCAGGCAGCGTCGCCTGAAGCGCCTTTTTCTGCGCGTTAAGCGCAACCAGTGCTTTTCCTTCGTCGCCTGACGGAGCCAGTGATGCGAGGTGATACTGATTCGAGGAGACGGAGGCTTTCAACGGTTCGCTGCGCTTACCGTAGCTGCGGTCAAACAGACTGAGGCACAGCGTCCACGTCAGGAGTGCGACCGACACATCAGGACGACCTGCCAGCTCGGCCTGAACAGCCAGGGTACGCTCGGCAGACATCGCCTTAACCAGCGTGGCAGGAAACGCACCGGCGGGAATATCAGGGGTAGTCCAGGTCACCACCTTATCCCGGTGCGTCTGAAGGGCTGTCTCTTCCTCCTGACGTTCCTCCTCCGTCACTTTGTGAATCCCCGCCTGAACCTTAAAGTTGTCGCCATCCCATGACACCCAGACGCCGTGTGCGGCGCGGAATTCCGGTGTGGCTTCGCGGTAAGTCGCCTCGCAGACAATGTCGTCAATCTGCTGCTGGAGCGCGTATTCATCATCGTAGCTGTCACTGGTTTCTATTTTGTCTTCCAGCTCGCTGACACGCTGCTTTTCTTCTTCCGTCAGGATGGGGGCTGGCATGGCAAAGCGGTACTGTTCACGGTCGATCACATTGTCGCCCAGCTCGCTCATGCGAAACTCTGACCAGCCCCAGCCCTGCTCATGCTGAATTCGCGCCGCAATGACAGTGAGCTTTCCTGACAGCAGAGATTTAACCCGTGCTGCATCGGCAAAGGTGGCCGGTTGCTCTGCTACAACCATCGCAGCGGTACTAAAGCATGCTTCCCAGTCTACCTGTCAGAAATACGTTGATGTAGCATTTCAGGGTCTGATCGACGCGTTGAGCGAGGCAATGGAACCAGCCTTTGCCACTCACTTCCCAAAATTTCGCTCGAAACACGATCCATTGCCCCCGGAGAAGGCTATTAACAGTACCGAACTTGCGACTGGACACCATGAACTCACAGGCGAATGTGGCAAAACCATCGCTTGCCAGTATGCTCCCCTTGCATGTTACTCCTGTATCCGTTTCACGCCCTGCTTCGATGCCGACCATAGTATCAACCTGCGTCTGGTAGAGTCCGAAATTATCAAATATGAAAGCGGTAACCTGCCTTTTCGCGAACTTGCTAGGCAGTTCAAGGAGGCCCGACGCTACATCATGCTGGTCGTGGCGGCTGCCAACCAGTATCAAAATATTTTAGCCATACAGAAAACTTCTCCATGAACAATCACGTAGATCTTAACCGTTTCAAGTATGAACTGGCGCTAAAGAAATGGCAGGCCGATTGCAGGAAGCGTATGGCGCAGCGGTACCCTACAATTGCGTTTGATGCTGACCACTGGCTCCTGAAAGGAGTCATCGCCACGAACTCGCGCGATTTTTCTTTTATTCCCGCCCTACGAGCTTTCGCCGAAAAACACCCAAGTTATTCAAAGGTTTTGCGTTGTCTTGTTGCAGAAACCGTACTTTGAGAGAAAATCAGGGATATAAGAGATTACGTTCGCCGGTTACGCGTGATTCAGTTAGCCCCTTCAGACAGTATGTTTGACCTCGATTATGCAGACCTGCACTCCATCGAAACCACCGCACTCCATAGAGCCCGAAAGAAACCGAGCACTGCCCAAAGAACATTGGTATCACTTAGCCAACTCGACAAAATTCTGGACACGATCGCGACTAAAGGCGTCATACCCCGCTTGCGATATCGCATGAAGTCGGAAACCCGCCAAGAGCTGAACTCGTTACGAAAATACTATGTGATTCAATCACGACAGGCCAAGACCGCAGCACTCGACAGGATGATCGAGGCACTCAATGAGGCTTTCAACGCATTGTTTGCAAATGACCCGCGTCTATCCTCGGGCGATCGGGTCGCCATCGCAACGATGGGACTGGGACTTTGTGCCCCGTCCCGCATAAATGAAATACTTTGCATGAGCGTTGACGATTATGTGAGCGTCGACGATTATGCACAACGTATAGCAGATACTTAGACAATCTATGCACTATGCACTATGCACTATGCACTATGCACTATGCACTATGCACTATGCACTATGCACTATGCACTATGCACTATGCACTATGCACTATGCACCAAGGATTGACGAAGATGAACAAGTGTCAACAAAAAATCCCATACCAGAACGACTTAAAGAAGCCAGGAGTAGGTTTGGACTGTCCCAGCGTACACTGGGCATACTTGTTGGCTTTGATCCTGCATCGGCCAGCAGTCGTATGAACCACTATGAGAAGGGCCGCCACGTTCCGGATATTGATACACTTCGGCGAATGGCCGATGAACTGAATGTCCCTCTGAACTATTTCTTTTGTGATGATCAGATAACAGCGGAGCTTGCATTGCTCATTTCTAAAATGACTGAGTCAGAACAAAGCAGCCTGATTGAACTGCTAAAAGAATCATTAATAATGAATAATAATGGTAAAAGCTAGAATGACGAGAATCGCTATATCTATTAGACTTTAATGCAAAATATCGTCTCAGAGACGCACCTGAAATTTTATGATTACATCAAAAAAATCCTCTTCGCTCAGAGCGCGTTGAGATTTTTTCCTATTGCGATTATGATTTCTGGTGAAATCTGGACCATCTACTAATGGTATTGATCTCGGACGAGTATTATGCTTTTAATACTGAATCAATTTAGCCACATGGAGTACATGTCCCAAGCGTTTGTGGTCTGGGAATGTTAAGATTTAACATTAGCATTGAGCCTCTACAAGTTTAGCACATGCAATTTACCACCTAATGTTAAATAACCTATAGCAAATTATAAGCTCCAGAAACGAAGTTATAAACCGTTTGTAGTTACATTCCCTCTCTTCCTCTCCACTTAACGATCGCTTAGTATATTCTCAAAAGCTGTTGACTATCAGAATAAATATTTAAAACCTAAAGTAGCTGCCGTATCGTTATAACCTTTATCTCCTACCAGCTGAGTCACGGTTGTCCAAAGAGAATCGGCACAGGTTTAACAGACATCTCGGAGTCATTTAAAATGGCTTAAAGAGAGGTGCACATGAGCAGTAAGCGCTATCCTGAAGAGTTTAAAATTGAAGCAGTCAAACAGATTGTTTATCGTGGCCATTTTGTTTCCAGTGTCGCAACACGTCTCGATATCACTACCCACAGTCTTTATGCCTAGATAAAGAAATACTGGCCGGACTCTTCCACCAACAAAGAGCAGTCAGATGCTCAGGCCGAGATCCGCCGACTCCAGTAGGAGCTGAAGCGGGTTACTGACGAACGGGACATATTAAAAAAAGCCGCGGCGTAATTCGCAAAGCTGTCCGACTGAGGTATACCTTTATCCGTGACAACTCCTGTTGTTGGCCTGTTCGTCTATTCTGTCGGGTGCTGAATGTTCATCCGAGTGGGTTTTACGCCTGGCTTCAGCAGCCACATTCATCACGGCATCAGGTGGATCTCAGAAGGACAGGACAAATCAAAGGTTCTCTAAGCAAAACGCATTTTTTGAACGGTTTAACCTAACGTACCGGACAGAAATACTGGATTTTTATCTGTTCAGAACACTGAATGAAGCACGGGAAATAACGGAGCGCTGGCTGAATGAATATAACAGTGAGCGGCCCCATGAATCCTTGAATAACCTGACTCCGGAAGAATACCGGATGATGGCTGAGAAGACGGAAAACTCAAAAATTGCGTGGGAATAAAACGGGTGTACTTACAATCTAATTGAATCGTTGTCACAATCAGTAGGCCACTACCATGCCCGTACTTTTTTACCAGCTACATTAATACGAGATTTCCCAGTAATGTAGCTGGCTTTGTTATCAACATGACATTACGGCGAACGCTTCAGAGGGTGACACCACACTTACGTGAAAACTCGCTCACAGCTTTAGAAGCATTGGTGAAATCACCCACTCTCGACACTCTGGTGCTAGACTTCATCTGTATACCAGCCACCACATCCATCTTTGCAGTCTTCAGTGCCCCCAACGAGCTGATAATTTTATCTCTGTCATATGAGCGAATTGAGATGAAATTTCGGTTGTGGCGGTATATGTGGGCATTATTAAAAATTGTCGGGTTATCATTATTGACCTTGATGGCCATTTCGCCCACGCTCGCACCATCTTGAATAAAATCAGCAAAAATATTCTTTTCTAAATAATGAACGGCGAATTTATTAGCCTTGCATTCGTACATCACGCCAGCATCACCATTAAAGGCTCCGATAAGTTTTACCGTTTCAGGGCCTGCAAAAGCATCAACCTCAGTTTTAACCTGCCAGTCCGCCCATGCAGGACAACCCAATGCAGTTAGGGTAATACAAATAACTGCTGATTTGGCTAAAATAGCTATTCCCATTAACAAACTCCCTTTAAATAAATAAATACTCCATTTTTCCAAAAAATTTTGTTTGATATTTTGTGCTAAACCATAGCGATTAAAAACGTGTGAAGAACATGTGCTCACAAGTGACCCGAAATTTCTTTAATGGTAACGGGGGGAACTGAGACAGGCTCACCGCGAGGTCCAACTTGGCTCATTATGGCTGGAACTCAATGTAATTGTGTTGTAGAACACCATTTACATGGATGCAGCGATCGGCTTTGTTGAATTAATCAGATTTGAGACGGACCTTCCTGTAACAGGTCACCGCTCAGGCAATTCGCACGCTTTCTGGTATGTCTGCCTCAGTGCATGCAACACGTCCAAAGCTTCAGCTACCTGACCATCGTTGTCACGTAATTTCAGTGTTCCACCGAACAACTGTTTTACCCAGTACATTGCTGTTTCGGCTATTGAAATCTGTTGTGTATTACTTCCGCTCAGATGTTGATTTGCTACAGCAGGTTTGTGGTCCGCATGCTCATCAGCCCAATAACCCGCTCCCTTTCGGTGAGTTTGTCGGATTGGCCCCGGTAAGGCTTTCGCATCGGTTGCGTTGTTCAGCGGCAGGTCAGTAAAGATAATTTCTTGTGTATTTACAACCACTTACAGATGAATCTTTCATTAGATATGATGCTGCTCCTTGCCGTGCTTTTTAACCTTTCACTCACCCCCACCGAAGACTTTCACCTCGGGTGGGCTTTTTAAAACTGACATTAATCGACTTCATCCGTTTGCTGACGTGACCTTGGACCAAAATCAGTGCAGTGATAAATCAGAGAGCTTCGTCTTTCTTCCCTCTCGCCGTGGCATTTCATTTCGTTGTCGTCATGTTAACCGATCGGGTGAATGTGACATGAGTGGGCGCGAGAATTATCAATCACGTACACTATTTAGCAATAGTATTGCATGTGAAATACGCGGCAGAATTGTTCGTTGCTTTCAGTTTATTTATGTACTGCCGGAAATGTTTTATAATTTTCATTTAGGTTTAATTATTAAAAAATAAATAACAATTTAAAACTGTACAACCCAGACAGAGTGATAGTCTGTGAATTCGTAAAAATGCTTAATCACATTACTTGAGTGGTTGCGGCTTTTTATTAAAGTCGTTAGCCAATGTTACGTTCAATAGTATGACAACGGTGTCAGTTATGTTTGAAGATAAACTATTAATAACCAGTGACAATACGTTAATAAAAAAAGCAATGAAAGAACATGTGTTTTTTTTACATGCGCACACCAGAATCAAAAACCCATTGGCAGTTTTGTTTTTAGAGGGGGAGATAAATAATTATGAACAACTGGCTTTTATTTTAGAAAATGAATCAACAAATCTCCTGATTTTTACAACGGATAAAAATATAAGATTCATTTCCGCTATGAAAACACTAAACAATGTACGGTTAGAGAAAATAGGATTACCCTTAAATAATATTATTAGCGAAATAACAGCATTCATCTCGATAAGCAATAAGGTTAAAGGAATGTATACTCCTAATCGAGAAAAAAACATTCTGACCATCAGCGAACAACGAGTACTTTTTTTGTATATTCAGGGAGTTTCCGTCGATAACATATCTAAGCGATTGAATAAAAAAAGAAAAACAATATACACACAAAAAGATAACTCCATGAAAAAATTAGGTCTTTGCACAAAGGCAGATCTAATACAAAAAAAAAGTATTTTATTAAAAATACACCAAGACGGATTATTATAAGCGCCATGCTGAATGTGTTAAATACAGTCGTAGATAAACCTTGATTTGGGGGCCGGTGCATTATAGACATTTACCCAACAACAGCATGGATACAGTGCGTGTTGAGCTAGGCCGTGTCCCTGAATTGCATGACACTTTGTAAAATATTCGGTTACATCCCACCTTCACCATCGCAAGATAATTCCTTGCCGTTTTGTCGTAACATATGGCATTACGTCGATATTCTTTTAATTGACCAAAGCTGCACTCCACAACCTTGCGATTGCGGTACGCTTTACGATCAAGTTGTGAGTGGCCATCCGATGCCATCTTTTCATGGGATTTTCGAGGAATGAATGTTTTTATACTTATGCTTTTCAGTTCATTACGTATTGCATGTGTGGAGTAGCCTGTACTGCATGACCACGACGCTTCATACTGCCGTTTTGCCGCAGAACATCAATACCATCCAGAAGACGTAACGCAAACTAGCTTTCGTGAGCCTACCCGAGATTCAGAACGATGTTTAACGGGAGGCCGTTCAATCTGTTGCCAAATGTATTTTGGTGCCAAACCACCGTGAGAGCAGCCCAGGCCGTTATCTCCGGTAATATCAGGATTATTTTAACGCCGAATGTGTTTCTGAGTGGACGGATATTACTGCTATTCAGCTCCGTGGCAGACCAGCCAACCGGGCCATGTGCATCAAGTGATGAGAGTAACCTGTTGAAAAAAAATGTTGACCACACCTGATTTAATCCATCGATTAAAGTGGTTGTAAACGGTTTCCATGGCACGCCTGAGCATAGCACCCAGAACATGCCAATGATGATTTTCCGATACTCTGCCCATGGACGTCCGGCTCGAAGAAATGCAGGCTCAGTAGGCAGTTAAAGTTAGATAATAGCTCAAAGGATTAAGTGACACGGCCCGGCATTCACTTCTGCACAGGCTCTTCAATTTAAACAATGAATTATCTCCTAACGTACGTTTCCGTTCCATTGGCGCTCAAACCCTGTAACGGTGTTAGCCAATACTAGTCCCCTCAGGTAAGAGAATGTAATTAAAATTGTATAATACTCCTTCGTGGCCTTCATATGGTCTCCATTCATGGATCGATGTCGACAGCAGCGTACGAAAGCGCATTAAAGAAAACATCTTACCTCAAGTAAACGAGGGCGCCTGCCACTCTCGTTTACTTTTCAAATTACCAACTGTACTTTACGCCCAGCATTGCTTCTGTATTACTATAGCCTTTGTTGCCCACCTGATGACCAACGTTGCCCCAGGCCGTGACATTTCGCGACAGCTGCCCTTCAACGCCCGCCTTAAGTTCCCCCGATGTTGCGGGCTCCTTCCTGACTTAATCTGACGCCGTTCATTGTGGTGCTAAAACTACGTGTGTTGTGCAGTCAGTTGGTTTCAAGAAAAGGTTCAAACTCTCGCTGTTTGCCATTATCGAGTCTGCTATGCCCTTTCAGGAAACTCGGGTGCCTAGGCGAGTCTGTATGTTTCCGTCTCCGTCGCTGCGAACCTGCGTCCCATTCTTCTCAGTATGGTCATTCGCTTTCACGCCCATTCAGGTGATTTGCGCTTTTGGCTGAATGTAGACGGTGTTCAGATTCTGTTCACGCGTGTAATACTCGCCGATTTGCCAGGTGTACCCGCTCTCCAGCGACACGGTAGCGCCCTGAGAATCATATTTCTCTTCGGATAACCCTTCACCGTTCACCGTGTTTCTGAACCAGTTATACTGCGACCAGGTATCAAGATAGAGGCCGGTTTTCTCAGCATCATTCGCATACCAGGTGCCGTAAACCCCGACGCTGTAGCCGCTCAGTTGCCCTTTCGATGAGTAACCGGTGACGCCCGAACGGGTATTACTTTTGTTATTACCGTAGCCGGCCATCAAACCCAGATGTAGCAAAGACCGCACTCAGGTTGGTGAACTCCATGCGATCGTCATCATCGCCCATCAACACGCTGCTCAGAATATCTCCACCTTCCCAGTGGAACAGATCATTCCCGGCGCTCATTCTGATTTCGCCTTTAACGGTGCCGCCGGTCATCGTGACGTTATCCGTTCCCCCACTGACGCTGACATTCCCGCCGATGATACTGTCCCCGCTGATAGTAATGGTGTCATTGCCAAATCCGGTAACCAGATTGACAATAATTTCGCCACCAGACATATCAAAAATATTGTTGTCCAGTTTCATATCCACGCGGCCAATCGTGCCACCGGTCATTTGAGCGACGTCACCGTCCTCAAACGCGCCGACGATCGTCCCCCCTGTCATTGTGAATGTGTCGCGGTTGTCACCCTGTTGCAAAGCACTGAGCATTCCGCCGCTCATGAAAAAATCATCGATGTCGTTACCCTGAGAAAGGTTTCCTGTGATGGTGCCGCCGGTAATACGAGCTTTATCAGTGCTATCCTCTAAACTGACATCCCCGGTGATGGTACCATCTGTCACGATCAGCGTGTCATTGCCGGATCCGAAGAGGACGGCATTGCCGCTTGTGCCACCTGTTATTGTTCCGCTGCTGGTCAGTTGGTTATTTCCATTGCCGTTGAACTGTACACCAGCGCCGGTTGTGCCGGTTATTGCGCCACTGTTTGCCACCACGCTGTTGCCATCACGCAAAACTATTCCGGTTGTGCCGATGATCTCACCGACATTGGTGATACTGCTGCCATCCCCGAGAGAGATAGCTACTTCGCCACTGACATTGAGCACGCTGCCCTGAGCAATATTGACAGTTATGTGTAAGCGTAAAGGCATTGCCGTATTGATGATTATTTGTCGGTAAGATCTACGTTCCATGGCAACAGTTCGGCCCCTTCATTGCTGGACCACTCCGGCCACACACTCAGGATATGGCGAAGGTAGGCCTTCGGATCGATGCCACTCAGCCTGCATGTTCCTATTAACCCGTACAGCAACGCTCCTCGCTCCCCTCCATGGTCGCTGCCGAAGGAGATATAATTCTTCTTACGAAGACAGACGGCGCGCAGCGCCCGTTCGGCGGCGTTGTTATCCGGTTCTGCAAGGCCATCATCACAGTAGTAGCACAACGCGTCCCATTGGTTCAGGGCGTAAGCGAACGCCTCGCCCAACCGGGATTTTTTCGACAGCGTCGCGCTTTTCTCTACCAGCCAGCCATGCAGGGAGGCCAGCAGCGGTTTGCTTCGGGATTGCCTGGCTGCCAGACGCTCTGCTGCCGGGAGCCCGCGTATGGCTTCCTCAATAGCATACAGCTCACAGATTCGTTTTAGCGCTTTCTCTGCAGTGGCAGTTTGAGTGCTTATATAGACGTTGTGGATTTTTCTGCGCGCGTCGCTTCTGTTAACGGACCGCCCTCACGCTCTGCGCTGAACAACCGAACATAGCCTGCGAAGGCGTCCGCCTGCAGCACGCCATGATAGTGTCGAAGATGGTGTTGATGATGCTTAGCCGATCCGGCGAGAGGGAGAACCATGCCACTGGCAGATCTGATGAAGCTGCATTCCTGTCATCGCGTACATATGTTCAGATGCGCCCGGTTTTCATCTTCTTTCTGCCCGGTGCCAGTACCGGCACCGGAGTATCATCCGTATGCAGTTTGCGGCAACCCATCCCGTAGTGGAAGCGGGTGACTGAAGAGCGAGATATTGTAAAAAAGGCCGCAGCGTACTTTGCAAGAACCTCAGGCTGAAGTACGCCTTCATTAAACAAAGATCGTCCTTTATGCTGTACGCCGGTTGTGTCTGGTCCTTGGCCTCCCGTGCAGCGGTTATTACCAGTGGCTTAAGCGGCCTCAATCTTTGCTTGCCAGGCAAGATAAGCGCCAGACAGGTCTCATTAAACAACTGTGGCTTGAAAGTGGTACGGTTTATAGTTATCGAAAAATCTGGCTCAATATTAAAGACTAGGGTGAACGAGCCTGCGTAACAGGATAGTGCGCCTGATGAGGCTTGCAGAGTTGGCTTCTCAAAACGGATACCGTAAGCGACACTATTACGGCGGAGGAAAGCCTTCAGTTGCCAGCCCTAATTACCTTGAACGCCAGTTCACAGTCCCTAACCCAAATACTCATTGGGCTGACCTACGGCAAGTTGACAGCTTCTGTCCTCACGACGAGGCCTATTCAAAGGTTGCATATGTCAGAGAATTGAATCGCCACGGATAATCTAGACACTTCCGAGCCGTTGATAATACTGGTTTTCATATTCTGTCGGTGACATCTGATTGCTCGAACCATGCCGACGCTT
>Ga0207713_1000485_pt1 | contig 41128 bp, 40 predicted proteins | sample KBSS64metaG_FD_184404 | JGI IMG/M metagenome (GOLD analysis project Ga0207713, IMG submission 184404) | Switchgrass rhizosphere microbial communities from Kellogg Biological Station, Michigan, USA - KBS S6-4 metaG (SPAdes) (version 2) | ecosystem: Host-associated > Plants > Roots > Rhizosphere >... | reverse complement strand
ACACACCAGTCGAAATGACCAACAGATGTGAGTGTATCCCGCATGATCGGGTCAGTTAAACCTTCCATTGGAGCGAGTATGAGTTTCACAGTCTGTGTCACCTGAGCAAAAAGAAAACAGCGTTATACGGGATATGTATAACGCTGTCTAGTATCGATGAAATTTTAATTTATTTAACGACCCAAGATCATTTCAAGCACAAATTTACTACCAATAAAACCAATGGCTAAAAGTACAAAACCAATTAGGGTAAAACGAATGGCTTTTTGGCCACGCCACCCAAGTTTGTAATGACCAATCAATAATGATCCATAGATAAACCAAGAAATAATACTAAATACTGTTTTATGAGCGAGGTGCTGTGCAAAGAAGCTATCGATAGTCAAGAAACCAAAAGCGAGTGCAATTGTTAATAGAATAAAACCAGTAATGATGAGGTCAAATAACAAAGACTCCATTGCCTGAATTGATGGGAGTAAATTGACCCAAAAGCGTTTTTTTTGTTTCTTTTTGAGTTCACGATTTTGGAACCACAGCAAAATAGCGTGAATGGTTGCCATAAGTAAAACTGCATAGGCAGATAAAGACAGAATGATATGGACATCAAGGCCTAAAGAGTGTTGCTCAATAAATTGATCTGGTCGGCTGAATGCAAAACCTAAAATTAGGCCAATAGCTGCTACAGGAATGCCTAACAAGTTTAACGGTACAATGGGGCGAAAAATACTAAAAATTAAACTTAACAACAGCATAAGCCACGATGTAAAAGATACTAAATTAAAAACATCGTAGTTAATTCCGGCTGGTATCAGCATGGCGTGGCATAAAACTGTGCCGTGCAACAGGAGTGCCAAAGTTGCAACAACAGCAAATAACCATGGGTTTGGTTCACGTTTTGACATTAAACGAATAAACAGATACCAGAAAGAAGTGGTATATGCAATGAGTGCCAAAATTGTGTAAACCAAGGGGAGGCTAATCATGTCAAACCTTTTTCAGGATTAATTCATCTATATAAGATATAAATTCGCTGCGAACTAAAGTATCCTATAGCATTCTATGCATAAATTTTCTATTTCGAGAAAGATTTTTTTGCAACTAGCCATTTTAAGCGGATTTTGCAATGTTTGATACCTTAACAGAACGACTCACACAGAGTTTAAGAAATGTTACTGGCTCAGGGCAGCTGACCGAAGACAATATTAAAGATACCTTACGTGAAGTACGTATGGCACTTCTTGAAGCCGATGTCGCGTTACCTGTAACTCGTGAATTTATCGCGAAAGTTAAGGAAGAGGCATTGGGCCAGGAAGTGATGACTCAGTTATCGCCAGGCCAGGCATTTGTAAAAATTGTCTATGACGAACTCACCAAGATGATGGGTGAGGCGAATGAAACACTTGATTTAAGTGCTAAGCCTCCCGTTGTTGTATTACTTGCTGGTTTACAAGGTGCGGGTAAAACGACAACTGCCGCTAAGTTGGCACGTTTCTTAAAAGAGCGTCAAAAGAAAAAAGTAATGACGGTTTCTGCGGACGTTTACCGTCCAGCAGCGATTAAGCAGTTAGAAACTGTCTCTAACGAAGTTGGTGCTGGTTTTATTCCTTCAGATGCTTCTGAAAAGCCAATTGATATCGTTAATCGTGCAATTGAACAGGCAAAAATCCAATTTGCTGATGTATTGATTGTCGATACCGCAGGTCGTTTACATGTCGATGCAGACATGATGGACGAAATTAAAGAATTACATGCCGCTGTTAAGCCAACTGAAACTTTGTTCGTGGTTGATGCCATGACAGGTCAGGATGCTGCAAATACAGCTAAAGCCTTTAATGATGCATTGGCACTTACAGGTGTGATTCTCACTAAAACTGATGGTGATGCACGTGGTGGTGCAGCGCTTTCTGTGCGTGCAATTACGGGTAAGCCAATCAAGTTCTTGGGTATGGGTGAGAAGCTTGATGCTTTAGAACCATTCCATCCAGATCGTGTTGCTCAACGTATTTTAGGCATGGGTGACGTACTTTCTTTAGTCGAGGAAGTTGAACGTAAAATCGACAAAGAAAAAGCCGAAAAAATGGCTAAAAAATTGCAAAAAGGAGGCAGCTTCAACTTTGAAGATATGCTGATGCAATTTGAGCAAATGAAAAGTATGGGCGGCATGATGGGCTTCTTAGATAAGTTGCCTGGCATGAGCGGTGCAGGAATTCAGCAAGCGATTGAGCAAGCAAATCCTGAAAAACAGGTCAAGAAAATGGAAGCTATTATCCAGTCGATGACCGTTAAAGAACGCCGTAATCCAGACTTGATGAACCCAAGCCGTAAAAAACGTATTGCAGCTGGTTGTGGTATGGATGTTGCTGAAGTGAATAAACTCATTAAGCAACAAGCACAAATGGCTAAAATGATGAAGAAGTTTGCGAATCCATCTGGTATGAGCAAAATGATGCGTTCATTAGGCAATATGCAAAAACAATTTGGCGGCGGCGGTGGCGGCGGAATGGGACCACTCTTTGGCAACAACGACCAAAAGAAATAAGCTCATAAAATAAAAGGCGCATATAGCGCCTTTTATTTTGTTCTATATTTTAGTCTTTAGGATAATGAGCAATATATTGTTGTAATCCTTTGAGCAAAAGGTCAGTTTCTACGACTGGATCATATTTTTTCAAGAACTTAGCAAACACAAGCGCATCTCCACCAGTAAGAAGCAGTTTTTTTGGAGATTGCTGCATAATATTTTCGATAGTACTAATAAGGCCTAACAAAATACCGTGGTGGACTGCATCTACGGTGTTATTACCAGGATTTAGATTATCAAAAGCTGAGTCAGGAATTTTAATGCCTTTTGTATTTTGAATAAGTGCATCGCGTTGCAAATAAAGGTTGGGTAAAATGTACCCGCCTAAATGTTGTTTGCCTTGCGTTAAATCAATCGTTAAGGCTGTTCCACATCCAATAATACAATAGTTTTCATTAGCCTGAGCCACAGCGAGTACTTGTAGCCAGCGGTCAATTCCGAGCTGACTGGGTACCTCATAGCCACACTTTAACTCAGCATATTCAGCATGAACTTTTGCAAAAACAACTGGAATTTCAAGCCATTTTAGAATTTGTTGAATACGTTGATTATTCTCGGCATCTAAGACGGATGACACTCCAATTCGATGTAGGCCTTGATGTTTAAAGTGTTGAATTAACCCAAGTAGTAGATCGGCAGGGGATTGCAAATGCAGTTCAGCAGCATGCTCAATAGTTTGGTGATTTTCAGTAATCCAATATTTTAAACGAGTGTTCCCGATATCGAGCCATAAACTTTTCATGGAGAAACACCTGTTTATTGATTGATCTGTGGTCTTAAACGACCTTGATAAAACTGTTTAGGTTCTGGAGTTTCAAGTATGACAGCTCCATCATTGGAAATTCCAACAAAACGACCTTCTACTAATCCTTGGCTATGCTCAAACTGCACGAATTGATTAATCCATGCGGCATGATGATTAAAACGGCCAGCTAAGTTGTAGCAGCCATGATTGAACCAGCGAGCTGCATTTTGAATAGCGATATACAGCTCTGAAACTAACTCAAGACGGCTGTTTTGCTCTAGACCTAAATCTTCTAAAGAGGTAATCGGCTGATCACTGTCGGTTACGGGTGGCATTTTTAAATTAATGCCCACACCTACTATAGCCTGATGTTGCGAAAGGGGTTCAACTAAAATTCCACCCCATTTACCTTGCGCACTATATAAATCATTTGGCCATTTTACTTGTAAGCTTAGAGGCTGTAATTGAGGGATTTGCAAAATATTTAGAGCAACTTCAAGTGCTAAGCGCCCATCTAAGGGTGTTCGAGTTTGCACCAATGTGCTTAAATAAATGTTTCCTTCAGGTGAAATCCATTGCCGTTGATGTTGACCTCGCCCTTGAGTTTGTTGAGCACTGCAAACCAAGCCTGTTGTAATGCCTTTTTGGGCAATTTCACGAATATCATCATTGGTCGAAGTTGTGGTTGCTTTTAATAAAACCACTTCTGGAAGCTGGTTTTTTGCGCTTAAAAGTTGTTGTAGTTGGCGAGTCTCTAAATCCATGTTGAATATGAGCAGAGTGGTAAAACATTTATGGAGTTAATCATATATTTACTCATTGGCGCAATTGCTGGTTTTACTGCCGGATTGTTTGGGGTTGGTGGTGGATTAATTATTGTACCAATCCTCTATGTCGTTTTTACCCAGTTACACTATGACCCTGCGGTAATCATGCATATTGCAGTAGGAACATCACTTGCGACCATTATTGTAACGTCCTTTAGTTCGGTGTCGGCTCACCATAAAAAAGGAGCTGTACTTTGGCCAGTTTTTCGTAATTTAGCACCCGGGCTCATTATTGGTTCATTTTTGGGTGCTGGTATTGCTGATCTGATGTCTGGTCAACATTTGCAACTTCTTATAGGGATTTTTGCTGTTTTCATGGCTTATCGTATGTTTAAAGGTGCCCATGTTGTAGTTGATCCAACACGTCAGCTTCCTTCAGCATCTATGCAAGTGATAGCAGGTGGCGGAATTGGTGTTGCCTCTGCAATTTTTGGAATTGGGGGAGGAAGCCTAACCGTACCGTATTTAAGCCGTCATGGCATCGTTATGCAAAAAGCAGTCGCAACTTCTGCTGCTTGTGGTTTACCTATTGCAATTGCGGGTGCAATTGGCTTCATGTGGTTTGGTGCTAAAGAACACATCTCTGTACCTAACACGATTGGTTATGTGCACATCTATGCTTTTATCGGCATTAGTGTTATGAGTTTTATTACAGCCAAGTTTGGAGCAAAAGTCGCTCATGCATTGTCACCGCAAATGTTAAAAAAATGCTTTGCCTGTTTGTTAGTCGTGGTAGGTAGTTATTTTATTTATAAAGGCATTATGCACTAGAGAATAAAATATTAACCTTAAGAAAACTACGATGTAAGAGCTTGAATTTTTAGAAATTCGAGCTTTTTTTATTCAAGAATATAAGAACATTCGGGGCTTTTATTCATCCGATTTTGGTGTTGTTTTAAAATGGGTTGGCTTAAAATGCAATGAAATTGTCAGACAATGACATAGTTTTTAATCGATGGGATCAGTTAAAAACAAGGATGCGAAAGAAAAGCATGGATTAATGCATATAAAAAGTAGCGGGTGATTTATGAATCTCGAAGAGACAGAAAGTCTTTCTGAGCAAATTGTCAAATATATTAGCGAACAGATCATTAGTGGCGAGCTGGTTGAAGGCGAACGTATTCAAGAACTACGTATTGCTAAAGAGCTTGACGTGAGCCGAGGGTCAGTTCGTGAAGCATTGTTATTATTAGAGCGTACTCATTTAATTGAGATATTTCCACGCCGTGGGGCAATTGTTTCAGAAATGTCTGCACAGCAGGTTAAAGCACTGTTTGACACAAATATGATGTTATTGGGGCATATTGTTCAGCGAATAAGTGAAACATGGCGTGCACATGAAGCAGATCAATTACAGTTATTGTTAGAACAACTTCTTGAGCATGTAAAAGCAGGAGATATCGAGAAATTTTATGATGGTGTTTTCCAATATCTGGCTGAACAGCAAGATATGGTCGGAAATCCTTATCTAATGAAATTCTATAAAGAGTTATTGCCTTCATTACGTCGTAGTTATTTTTTGACCTTAAACACCTCTAAGCGGGAACTACAAGAAGCATTTGCATTATTTAAACTCGTGATTGATGCAATTTTGATCCGAAAATCACAACAAGCCGCTTTATTTATGGAAGATTTTTGTCGACACTTACGTAACCTTGTGTTGGAATCGCTGACACGAATGAAACAGATTGAATTGGCCTGGGCAAGACGCTCACGCCGCTAGTTAGGGCATTATGCGTTTAAGCAGTTTAAAACTTTCCGGCTTTAAATCTTTTGCAGATAGTACAACTTTAAATTTTAAGGATAACCGCACAGCAGTGGTTGGTCCAAATGGTTGTGGCAAATCAAATGTAATTGATGCCATTCGTTGGGTGATGGGTGAATCAAATGCTCGTCAACTGCGTGGTGGTAGCATGCAAGATGTTATTTTCACAGGAACTTCCAAACGTAAGCCAGTTGGTGTGGCGAGTGTTGAGCTACGTTTTGATAATACGTATGGCAAATTGGGCGGATCCTATAATGCTTATAATGAGCTAGCTGTTCGTCGTCAGGTCACCCGTGAAGGCAAGTCCGAATATTTCTTAAATGGCACACGTTGTCGCCGTCGTGATATTACCGATATTTTCTTGGGAACAGGGTTGGGACCACGTTCTTATGCGGTGATTGAACAGGGTATGATTAACCGCCTGGTTGATGCCAAGCCTGAAGAAATGCGTATCTTTATTGAAGAGGCAGCAGGTGTTTCACGCTATCAGGCTCGTCGACGCGAAACTTTGCAACATCTTGAGCATACTGAGCAAAACCTTTCACGTTTAGAAGATATTACCCTAGAGTTAAAATCGCAGCTTAAGACGCTTAAACGCCAATCCGAAGCAGCAATTCAATATAAAACTTTAGAAGGTCAGATTCGTACCCTAAAAATTGAAATTTTGTCTTTTCAGGCAGATAAAAGCGTACGCTTACAAGAAGAATATACAGTTCAAATGAATGAACTGGGCGAAACTTTTAAATTGGTACGTTCAGAGCTAAGTACGATTGAACATGATTTAGAAGCAACCAGTGCTTTATTTCAGCGACTCATTCAGCAATCTTCACCACTACAACACGAATGGCAGCAAGCTGAAAAAAAACTATCTGAACTGAAAATGACTCTGGAACAAAAACAGAGTTTATACCAGCAAAACAGTACGACTCTCGTTCAATTAGAACAGCAAAGATTCCAAACTAAAGAACGTTTACAGCTTTCTGAATTGCAACTTGAAACGTTGAATAATCAGTTAGATGAACAAACTGAAGCCTTAACTGCAATTGAGCATACTGCAACGGAAGCTGAACAAAACTTTGCTGATTTACAATCCCAGCAAAAACAAGCACAACAACAGTTTGAACAAGTAAAAGCTCAGGTTGAAAAACAACAGCAGCAAAAAATGCAAATGTCTGCCCAAATTGAGCAGTTAGGCAAAAATGTTTTAAGAATTGAGCAGCAAAAAGAAACGTTGCAACATCAATCAAGTCAGATTCAATCGCATGTTCATGAAGATGAGCAGGATGAGCTTGAGCAACTGCAACAGCAGCTTCATCGTGAAATTGCGACACTTGAGACTGAAATTGAGCAGTTCTCACAGCGTTTAGAGCAGTCTCAACAGCAACATCAGGCAAGTAAAAATCAACAGCAAACGCTGAAAACAGAAATACAAGTTTTATTATCAGAGCAGAAAAACTTAAGCCAGCTTGTTGCTAAGCAAAGCCCGAAGCAATATCAAGACGCACTACGTTTAATGCAAGCTTTGCAATTAACAGAGCAAGGCAAACCACATGCGCAGATTATTGAAAAGTTTTTAGCAAAATGGTTACAAGCTCATATTCTGGAAGCTGAACAAGCTTTTCAAGAAGGAGTTTCCCGTCAGCTAAAACCTTCAGAGCAAACAAGTCAATTTAAAGGTAATTTAGCTTGTTTAAATGATTGGATTGCATCTCCACAGCTATCAATCTTTTCGAATGTAGCGATTGCACAAGATTTGGCCCATGCTTTAAAAGAGCAAAAGCAACTGCAACATGGGCAGTCTATTTTGACTTTAGATGGTTATCATGTTGGGCAAGACTGGGTCATTGCTCTTATGTATGATGACGAGAGTCAAAGTGCACAAGGCATGCTCAGTCATCGTATTCGTCTAGATGAAATTGAACAAGTTCTTGAAAAGCAACAACCCGAATTACAAGCATTAGATCAAATTGTAGTTCAGCAAAAAGATGAGCTAGGGCAGTTGCAGTCTGATTTGCAACAGAAACAGCAAGTTGTTAAACAAAAACAAAAAGACTTACAACAGCTTGATGTACAAATTGCTAAACAGCAAACTGCTGCACAAGCATTTTTACTGCAAAAACAGCAATTGAAAGATCAACTCAGTCAGTTAGATATGCAACTTGAAGAAGATGCAATGCAAAAAGATGATCTGGAGATTGATTTACATGCGCTAGCAATCAAACTTGAAACCATTTTACCTGACTATAAAACTTTGCAATTTCGGGTAGAAGAGTTAACAGAGCAACTAGAAGAACAACAACAAGCCCTGCATCAGCAACAACAAGAACGTGAAATTTTGCGTCGTAACAGCACGCAAACGACTCAACAGATAGAGTTGCTTGAAAAAGATATTTCCTTCTTGCAGAGCCAATATCAGCAAATAAATGCTCAAATGGAACAGGCGAAAAAATTTGTTGATCCAATTCAATTGGAGTTGCCAAATCTTGAGTCAGAATTTCAGCAACAATTTGCTCAAACTGAAAAGTTGCAAAAGAACTGGAATGAATGGCAGCTTGAATTAAATAGTGTGCAGGAAAAACAACAAACCCTGACAGATCAGCGTCATCAATATCAACAAAAAGATGAGCAGCTCAGAGAACAACTTGAAGCGAAACGTTTGGCATGGCAAGCAGCCAAGTCAGATCGTGAACATTACCAAGAACAGCTTAAAGAGCTAAATGCCGAGCTCCAAAAGGGCTTACAAATTGATTTAACCGAGCACCAGCAAAAACTGGAAAAAGTACAGAAACAGTTTGAAAAAATCGGTGCAGTTAACCTTGCTGCTTCACAAGAGTTTGAAGAAGTTTCCCAGCGTTTTGATGAGTTGAGTCACCAGATTCAAGATTTGGAAAATACGGTAACTCAACTAAAAGATGCGATGAAAAGCATTGATCAGGAAACCCGTAAGTTGTTTATGACAACGTTTGATCAGATTAATCAAGAGTTGCAAAATCTGTTTCCAAAGGTCTTTAATGGTGGTGAAGCAAGTTTAAGTCTTGAAGATGACTGGCAATCTGGTGTTAAACTGATGGCTAGACCACCGGGTAAGAAAAATAGTTCTCTAGCATTACTTTCCGGTGGAGAAAAGGCTTTAACAGCTTTAGCATTAGTATTTGCGATTTTTAGATTGAATCCGGCACCGTTTTGTGTGTTAGATGAAGTGGACGCACCACTTGATGATGCGAATGTTCAGAGATATTGTAATTTGGTAAAAGAGCTTTCTGAACATGTACAATTCATTTACATTACACATAATAAGCTGGCGATGACCATGGCAACTGATTTGTTGGGTGTGACCATGCCTGAACCGGGTATATCAAAATTAGTCACTGTCGATTTAGAACAGGCAAAAGAATACGGGTTAGTTTCGGAGTCATAGAATGGAAATCAATACGATTATTGGCATCGTTGTCGCCATTATTATTATGCTAATTGGCTTAAAAATGATTTTAAAAAAGTCAAACCATGCTGAACCCTCATTAGACAGTGATTTGCATATTAATCCTGATAGTAATCAGCCAGTTATACCTAGGCATGTGAGAGATCAACTTGAGCAAGCTGAAGCTGAGGGTGTATCGGCGACTAGCGCAGAGCGGGTAGAACCGACTTTAAATGCGGCGTCACAAGTCAGTGAAACAAAACAAACAGAAACTTTGGCGGTAGAACCTACTAAATCAATTTCGGCCGAACAAATTCAACCAGTTGTTGAAACGTCTCCAGATGAAATTAAATCTGAAGAAACTGTAAAAAGCTCTACCATTAACACAGATCGTTCAGTTGAGTTGGTTGATACGGTTTCTGTTAAATCAGAAGAAAGCTTGGAACCTGAAAGTGAAAAGGCTGAGCCTGAGTTGAGTTTGAATCCAAATATTGAAACTGCCGAAATTGCTGAATTTGAAGGCGAGAGTAATATTCTGGATGTGCATTTGCATGAACAGCAGCGCTATGATGATGAAAGTGCATTAGCGATGGCTGAGCAGATTATTGCGTTAAATGTCTATCCGAACCCTCGTCGCGCGTTGTCTGGCGATAAAGCACTTAAAGTACTGCTGAAATACGGTTTACGTTATGGCGAAATGTCATGTTTCCATCGCTATGAAAATACTGATGAGCCGAGCGTACTTATGTTTTCAGTACTGCGTATGACTGACAATGGACCAGCTGGGTTTGATCTTGAAACCTTATCTACTGAACAAGTCCAAGGGTTGGCATTTTTCCTTGCACTTCCAAACAGTAAAGCTGTGACTGGTTTTGACATGATGGCGAGTATTGCAGGTTTAATTGCTCGTGAAATTGATGGCAAAGTTTATGATGAGAATAATCTTGAATTTACACCACAGTTAAAAGAGCACTGGCGTCATCATGTGATTGATTATCGTCCGGCACAGGCGACTGCCTAGTTTTAATTTTTTACGTTCGTTGCGATAATTGCAATATATCTAGTCGCAGTTCAGGGTGGAGAAATTTCCACCCTTTTTTATGGTGAATAACATAATGGCAACAACTTCCGTGATCGAACAGATGCGTCAGCTTATTCAACTGATTGCAAAGCATAACCATGCATATTATGTGATGGATCAGCCGACAATCTCGGACAGTGAATATGATCATTTATTTCACCAGTTAAAAGCTTTAGAAGAGCAATATCCAGAACAGGTTCAATCAGATTCTCCAACTACAAAGGTAGGCGGACAAGCACTCTCTAAATTTCAAAGTGTGACCCATGTGGTTCCTATGCTTTCTTTGGGGAATGTTTTTAATCAGGAAGACTTGTTTGCATTTGCACGCCGTGTCGAAGAGCGTTTGCCCAATCAAAAAGTACAATATGAAGTAGAACTAAAACTCGATGGTCTTGCGATTTCGCTTTGGTATGAAAACGGTGTGTTACTCCGTGGGGTTACACGTGGTGACGGAGAAACCGGAGAAGACATTACCCAGAACGTTAAAACGATTCGCAACTTGCCTAAAGTGTTGCATTCGGATCATTTTGAAATTCCACGATTGCTTGAAGTACGTGGTGAAGTGCTCATGCCAAAGTCTGGCTTTGAAAAACTCAATGCCGATCAGGAAGCAAAAGGCGATAAAACGTTTGCGAATCCTCGTAATGCAGCAGCTGGTAGCTTAAGACAGCTCGATCCGAATATTGCTGCTGGCAGACCTCTAGCGTTTTATGCTTACGGTATTGCACAGTGCGAACCAAATCATGGCTTAACCACGATGCATGATAGCCTACAGTGGCTAACGAAACTTGGATTTGAAATTGCTGAACGTCAATATCTATGTAATTCAATTCAAGAAGTACAACAACGCTACGAGCAAATTCAGCAAGAACGTCCAGATCTACAAGTTGAAATTGATGGGATGGTCGTAAAGGTTGATGACTTAAGACAGCAACAACAACTTGGTTTTTTAAGTCGTGAGCCACGTTGGGCAACTGCCTATAAATTCCCTGCGCAAGCCGCATTAACTACGGTTGATCAGATTGATTGGCAAGTGGGGCGTACAGGTACTTTGACCCCTGTAGCGCGTTTAAACCCTGTATTTGTGGGGGGTGTTACGGTTTCCAATGTGACTCTACACAACATTGGTGAAATCCATCGTCTTGATGTACGTGTTGGCGATACGGTTAGTGTTTACCGTACAGGCGATGTTATTCCTAAAGTAGAAAAAGTTTGGCCAGAGTTCCGTTCACCTGACGCTGAAATGGTACATTTACCTGAAAGCTGTCCTGTGTGTGCCTCACCTGTTGTGATGCCTGAAGGGGAAGCTTTAGCACGTTGTTCTGGTGGTCTTTATTGTGCTGCTCAGCGAATTGAAGCCATTCGTCATTTCGTGTCACGTAAGGCTCTCGATATTGAAGGTTTGGGCGATCGTTGGGTAGAGTCTTTATTACATCTCGATTTGCTTAAAGATGTTGCCGATATCTATCATTTGCATGAGCACCGAGAAACTTTACTTGGCATTGAAAAAATGGGAGAAAAGTCAGTACAAAATCTGATTGATGCCATCGAAGCCAGTAAAAAGACAACCCTTGCGCGTTTTATTTATGCTTTAGGAATTCGTGGGGTAGGTGAAACTACTGCCAGAATGTTAGCGAATACATTCCAAACTTTAGAAGCCCTAAAAGCTGCCGATGTTGAAGCTTTAAAGAAAACACCGGATGTCGGCGATATTACCGCAGAATGGATTGCTGACTTTTTCTTGGCGCCTCATAACCTTGAAGTGCTAGATCGTTTAATTGCAGCAGGAATTCATTGGGATGCGCCGACTGCACCAACGCGTCAGCCATTAAATGGTGAGAGTTGGGTTTTAACAGGCACATTAGAGCAAATGACCCGTGATCAAGCGACTCAAATGCTACAAGCATTAGGTGCGCGCGTGAGCGGTAGTGTGTCAAGTAAAACCAAATGTGTTGTTGCGGGTGAAAAAGCAGGTTCTAAATTAGAAAAAGCAGCAAAACTTGGTATTGTCGTTATGAATGAGACTGATTTCTTATCACTTATGGCGAGCTATGGGCAGACCTTAAGCGAATAAACCTACCGAAATAAGAACCATTGATTTTAGTTACAAATTTATAAATTGATGGTTTATGTCATATTTTAACGCTTGTCTGAGCTTACAAATCGGACAAGCGTTTCTTTTTACAGAGAAAATTTAATTAACTTAAACTGCAAATGCGTATGTTTCTCATTTTAATTTTATAAAAATCATAAACTTAACTATTTTTTGCTTTGCAATCATTTTTAAGATTGCCCATAATAGTTCTCATACGATAGGAGATTTATTATGCGTGGCAATCCAGAAGTCATAGACTATTTAAATATGCTCATTGGCGGAGAATTGGCTGCCCGTGATCAATATCTAATCCATTCTCGTATGTACGAAGATTGGGGTTTAAATAAAATTTATGAACGTATTGATCATGAGATGCAAGAAGAAGCTTCTCATGCTGATGCGATCATTCGCCGTGTATTGTTTTTAGGTGCTAAACCAAACATGCACCGTGAAGATATCAATGTTGGTACAGACGTTGTATCTTGTTTAAAAGCAGATTTAGCACTTGAATATCATGTTCGTGAAAAGTTAGCGACAGGTATCAAACTCTGTGAAGAGAAAGGCGATTACATTAGCCGTGATATGTTACGTCAACAATTATCTGATACTGAAGAAGACCATACCTACTGGTTAGAAAAGCAATTACGTTTAATTGAGTTGATTGGCTTACAAAACTATATTCAATCTCAAATTTAATAAAAAACCCAGCTGATGCTGGGTTTTTATCGCCTGATTTTTAGCTTTAATAAAATAGAAATAAAAAAGTATTTTTCTCAAATTTAATATATTCAAAGCCTTAGTATATAAGGCTTTGGTAGTTACAAAAAAGTCAGAAAAATTGTATCACACCCCCTGTTTTTTTTATGAAATTGGATATAATTTCGCCAACAAAACCCTTGCCTAGAAACTTCATGAGGCAAGGGTTTTTCTATGGAAAATCGGTTGGTATGGATCGCCAATGATTTTATGGTGAGTTCGCGAAATATGTTATTTACCAAACCTGCTGTTTTAGATACAGCTACTCTCTTAAGCACACAGCGTCTTGCAACACGACTAAGCTTTTTTAGCTTAGGTTTTGCGACCGCAGCTTGGGCGCCATTGATTCCTTTTGCACAGCAACGTTTAAACCTCAATCATGCCGATTTTGGTTTGCTTTTGCTTTGTATGGGTATCGGCTCAATGATTGCGATGCCTGCGACTGGTGCTTTAGTCAAGCGTTGGGGATGTCGGCCATTAATTGCATTGGCCTTGATGCTGTTAATGGTGTTATTACCTAGCCTAACGATGTGGAACAGCATTGTGATGATGGCTGTAGCATTATTTGTGTTTGGGTCGGCAGCAGGCTGTCTTGGGGTAGCTATAAATTTACAGGCAGTGGTTGTTGAAAAACATAGCCTGCGAGCGCTCATGTCTAGCTTCCATGGCATGTGCAGCCTTGGCGGCTTAACTGGGGCTATGCTGGTGACTGCATTATTGGCAGTAGGTCTTTCTCCATTAATGAGTACTTTGTCTGTTGTAATGATTTTGCTTGTCATTGGTGCAGTTGCTATTCCTCCTTGTTTAACGTCTTTTGAACAGGATGAAAAGCCACATCAAGAAGCCGATACATCTAAAAAACTCTATCGACCTAACAGCATTATTCTGCTTATTGGCATGATGTGTTTTATTGCCTTTTTATCAGAAGGTGCGGCAATGGATTGGGGTGGTATTTATTTAACAAGTAAGTATGAACTTAATCCAGCCTTTGCTGGTCTTGCTTATACCTTTTTTGCTCTGAGCATGACGACTGGGCGTTTTACGGGCCATATCTTGCTAAAGCAATGGGGTGAAAAAAATGTTGTAACTTATAGTGCCATTGGTGCAGCAATTGGTATGGCTGTTATTGTGACCGCACCTGTATGGCAAGTGGTTGTATTAGGCTATGCACTTTTAGGATTAGGCTGTTCCAATATTGTGCCAGTGATGTTTTCTCGCGTAGGGCGACAAAACGATATGCCTAAAGCAGCGGCACTTTCTTTAGTATCAACGATTGCTTATACAGGTTCCTTAAGTGGACCAGCTTTAATTGGTTTAATTGGTGAATGGACTGGTTTAAGTACAGTTTTAACAGGTGTAGCAGTATTACTATTTATTATTGCTTTACTTAATCGCTTTACACTCGCAAAGGCGAATTAATTTATAAATAATAGAAACAATCTAAAGAACATCGAGAAATTTAATTTCTCGATGTTCTTTTATTTAGATTTATAAAACCTGATAGATAGATTGATAATTGTCTTGTAATAAGCGCTGAGGTTTCATCAGTAAAGTTGGTGTTTTTTCCAAATCATCTAAGAAATCGTTTCTCCAATGAGTAAGATCAGATGCTGATAAACCCTCTATCAATTGTTGATAACGATTGATACGCTCAGCTTTAGACATTTCTAAAGCCATTTTTAAAGCATCCATCATTGCCGCTCTGTCTTGCGGATCAACAATCAAGGCTTGAGACATTTGCTCAGCAGCACCCGCATATTTAGATAAAATTAGTACGCCAGGATTCTCCGGATCTTGAGCTGCAATATATTCTTTAGCGACTAGGTTCATACCATCGCGTAGTGAACTAATCCAGCAAATATCAGAGTGACGATAAATATGCATGAGATTATGGTGTTGAACTGGATCATAGCAACAATCTACAGGTCTCCAATCTTCATGTGCAAACTCTTCATTAATCAATTCCAACTTGGTCTTAAAACGTTCGTATAAACGTTGATAAACTGCAATATCAGTACGTGACGGTGTTGCAACTTGCAGATGTCGGACTAAGCCATGATATTCAGGATTAGTTTCTAAGAAGGTTGCAAATGCATTAAAACGTTCAAGTAAACCTTTTGAATAATCAATTCGGTCAACCCCAATGATTGTTTTGTGACGAGGTATTTCTTCAAAATTAAACACACAAGGGCTTAGTAAGTCTTGTTGTGCTTGTTTTTGAATAAGCTCCGGCTGAACGCCAATCGGGTACGATTTAATGAGTATTTGACGTTTTTTGTAGCTAATACTGTTGCTTTGAATTTTCTGAGCTTCAAGTAAACTCAGGCAAGTCTGCATGCAGGCATTTTGGTCAATCTGAGTTTGTAAGCCAATGACATCATACTGGCTCAAGTCTTGAATTAACTCTCGGGCCACGGGGATTTTGAGCCAGATGTTCAGGCTAGCAAAAGGGATATGTAGAAAGAAACCAATTTTATTTTGCATGCCTAATTCACGGCAGTAACGGGCTACACTAAAAAAATGATAATCATGTATCCAGATGATATCTTCAGGCTGAGCAAGCTGTTTTAACTTTTCAGCGAATAATCGATTGACCTTTTGATAGGTATTATATTCTTGCGAATCATATTCAATAAGATCCTCTCGGTCATGCATCGCTGGCCACAGAACCTTATTTGCAAAACCACAGTAATATTGCGCGTATTGTTGATGGGTGAGAGGGCAGGTGATGTAATCAATTCCCTGCGAATAGGCCTGCTCAAATTCTGGCGCTTCGCTATCGGTAATTTGCTGACCATTCCAGCCTAACCAAATACCATTGCTATCATTCAATGCATCTTGTACAGCTACAGCAAGGCCACCTGCTGAAGCCTTACCAGATGGCATACTTATTCGGTTCGATAATACGATTAATTTAGACATATTTTTTCTCCATTCTGATTTCGGCTATTTTTGACATATAAGTTTTTTATTCTGTTTTGAAATAAAAAAAGAAAATTAGCGACGTCATCGATATCTTTTAATCTATATTTGGCATGTGTTTCACCAGAACCTACTTTAATGGTGAGGCCAGATTGCTGATTAATAAAAATAAAACCAGATTCATCTGTTAAATCATCTCCTATAAAAATAGGTAATATTGAAGGTAAATTAAGATGATTTAATATAGTTTGAATTGCTTTACCTTTATCAGCTTGGTGAGGAATTAATTCAACAACAAATTTTCCCTTATTTATTTTTAATTGGGGGTAAAAGGATTTAATCTGTTGCATTATATTAAATGCATGGTTTTCTAATTTTGGATTTTTACGATAATGTAAAGCAATAGAATATCCTTTGTCTTCAATTAATAGTTTAGGATATTTATCGCAAGATTTTATAATATCTTGTTTTAATTTTTTAAAATTAATACTGCTTAAATCTGGTCGAATATAATTATCTGAACTAAAATAAATATCTAAACCATGTAAGCCCGCGATGGGAATTTCAATAGGGTGTAGCAGCTTGCATGCTGTATCTATATCACGACCTGTTACAGCAATAACGGGAATATTTAATTCAATAATTTTTTTTATAATTTCTAATGTGGTTTTTGGAATAAAACTCTGCTCAGGATTAATTTGAAATGGTGCTAATGTTCCATCAATATCTAAAAATAAGCAGTAATTTTTATCTAAAGATAAAGTATTTATAATATCATTGGATGTAACAAAATATGTGTTTTTCTCTCTCCCATCAGATATTGTACTTTGACTGTTCATATTAGCCTTCCCAATATTTTTTGATCAATAATTAATCTTCTAACATTAAAATGAATTGATGAGTCATTTTTTTTAATAAAAAAACATAAGTATTAACATTAATTACATTGCATAATGGATTTATAGGCGAAGTGTGGAGTATGTTGTTTTTTGATTGGCTTCAATGTTTAGATAATTAAATTTTTGTATGTTTCCTATTAATAATGCGGGTTTTATTTATCAATATATTTCAGAATATTAATGGGTTTTAATATGTGATCTAAAATCAATATTTTTAATTTTTAAGGCTGATTTTAAAAGATATTTTTTTGCAATATTAATATATAATTTGCATTAAATGAGCTTTGGGTAAGAATATGATGTTACAAAATAAAATTTTATTGATTACAGGGTGGGGAGTAGGAATTGAACCTTTGCAACCATTAAAATTTCATTTGCAACAGAAGGGTTTTAATATACAACTTATTAATATATTTGATGTTTTAACTAGCAGTTTCCAGAAACAGCTTAATTTATTGAATGATGTCGATACTGTAATTGGGTGGTCTTTAGGAGGTCAGTTAGCAGCTTACTTAGTTGATTCTTTTTATAAGAGCACTGGTCTAACTAAAACTTTGATTACGCTTGCTTCTAATCCATGTTTTGTTACCAACACTAATTGGCAGACTGCAATGCCTGTTGATGTGTTCAGTCAATTTAAAACTTCTTTTTTGCAAAACCAACAAGCCACTTTAAAGCGCTTTTATTATTTAATTACTCAAGGATCAGCACAAGCTAAAAAAGATTGGCTAAACATGCAAAATATAGCAAATCCACCCTCTTATGAGTTGTTATTACAAGGGTTAGAAATGTTAGAGCAACTAAACTTGGTAGATAACTTAAAAAATTACTCAGGTCCACAGCTTCATTTATTTGCAGAGCAAGATGGTGTCATTCCTTGCAAAATTAAAGAAAATTTTGCACATATCGCTACAGAAAAGATGAAATACAAAGTATTAAATGAAGCTACTCATGCTTTTCCATATCTACAAGTAAAACGAACAATTGAAGAAATCTGCCAATTTTTAACAATTCATCAGCAAAGTTAATCAGCTTTGATTGATATCGCAATTTTCTTTCATTCTTAACAGGTTTAACATGTGTTCAATGAAAGATTTGAACGCTGTAAAAGGGTAAATAGGATGACCGATAATTTTGATTTGGAACATATTTGGCATCCTTATACTTCAATGACCCAACCTTTACCAACATTTAAAGTTAAACGTGCCTATAGCGCGACTATTGAGTTAAATGATGGTAGGACTTTAATTGATGGTATGTCATCTTGGTGGTGTGCGATTCACGGTTATAACCATCCTGAATTGAATCAGGCAGTGACCGATCAATTACAAAACATGTCTCACATCATGTTTGGTGGTTTAACGCATGACCCTGCAATTGAACTTGGAAAAATTCTTTTAAAAATTACCCCGCCAAGTCTCGATAAAATTTTCTATGCAGATTCAGGTTCTGTTGCCGTTGAAGTTGCTTTGAAAATGGCAGTGCAGTTTTGGACTGCTCAAGATAAACCGCAAAAAACAAATTTTATTACAACGCGTTCTGGCTACCATGGGGATACATGGAATGCGATGTCGGTGTGTGATCCAGTTACAGGCATGCATCAGATTTTTGGTACAAGCTTACCAAATCGTCTTTTTGTTGCAGCACCACAAACCAAATTTCATGAAGAATGGAATCCACAAGATATTGCAGAATTAGAACAAGCGATTCAGCAAAATCATGAGCATCTTGCAGCATTAATTATTGAGCCGATTGTACAGGGTGCAGGCGGCATGCGTTTTTATCATCCTGAATATCTACGTCAAGCCAAAGCACTTTGTGAACAATATAATTTGTTATTAATTTTTGACGAAATTGCGACAGGCTTTGGGCGTACTGGTAAGCTCTTTGCGTGGGAACATGCACAGGTCGAGCCGGATATTATGTGCATAGGTAAAGGGCTAACAGGCGGTTATATGACATTGTCTGCTACCTTAACGACGAAGCATGTTGCCGAGACCATTAGTCGTGGCGAGGCGGGTGTATTTATGCATGGCCCAACCTTTATGGCTAACCCACTTGCTTGTGCTGTTGCCTTAAAAAGTACGCAATTGTTGATTGAACAAGATTGGCAAGCCAATATTGAACGAATTGAACAACAACTTAATCAATATTTAACACCACTCAATCAGCTTGATTATGTTGCTGATGTAAGGGTATTGGGTGCAATAGGAGTAGTTGAACTCACGGTTAATGTTGATATGAAAACGTTGCAGCAACAGTTTGTTGATCGTGGAATTTGGATTCGTCCTTTTGGTAAATTGGTGTATGTAATGCCACCTTATGTGATTACCAGTCAGGAATTAAGCTATTTGCTTGAGGAGATGGTTGAGGTTGTTAAAACCATGCAGGGAGTGCATTGAAATGTCGTTGCTTGATCATTTTGCTATCCAATTAGATGAACTAAAACAACACGGCAATTTCAGACAGTTTACTCAAAACGTACAGCATGAGCGTTTTATTACGATTCAAAATAAAACGATGCTGAACTTGGCTTCAAACGATTATCTTGGCCTAGCTGCGAATGTAAAACTTCGTGAAGAGTTTTTAGAAAATTTTCCAGTCGAACGTAGCTATTTTAGTTCTTCGTCATCCCGTTTATTAACGGGTAATTTTGAAGAATATGAACAATTAGAAAATAGCCTAAGCCAAGCATTTTGTGGTCGGGCGGCACTATTGTTTAATAGTGGCTACCACATGAATATCGGTATTTTGCCAGCTGTTGCAGATGGGAAAACTTTAATTTTAGCTGATAAACTGGTTCATGCGAGCATGATCGACGGTATACGTTTATCGGGTGCGCAGTATGTACGTTATCGCCATAACGATTTACAGCACTTAGAACAACTTCTGCAAAAGTATCATGATGATGACAAGATTGAGCGAATCATTGTGGTGACTGAAAGTATTTTTAGTATGGACGGTGATGAAACTGATTTAGCCGCTTTAGTGCAGCTAAAAAAACGCTTTGCCAAAACTATGCTGTATGTTGATGAAGCGCATTCAATTGGTGTGCGTGGTGAACAAGGTTTAGGGTGTGCTGAACAATACAATGTCATTCAAGATATCGATTTTTTAGTGGGGACATTAGGTAAAGCACTAGCGGCAGTGGGGGGATACGTTATTTGTCATCCCATTATTAAAGACTATTTAATTAATAAAATGCGTCCGCTTATTTTTAGTACTGCACAGCCCCCGATTGTTATGGCATGGGCAAACTTTATTTTTCAAAAAGTATTAGTTGCTCAATCTCAGCGTGAACATTTAAAAAATATTAGCCAATATCTTCAACAAGCTGTTGTGCAAAAGGGTTATGTAAGTCCATCGACCAGCCATATTATTCCAGTCATTGTGGGAGAAAGTCAGGCTGCTATCGATAAGGCAAAGCAGGTTCAGCAAAGTGGTTTTTATGCCATGCCTGTGCGTCCACCGACCGTACCTAAAAATAGTTCGCGTTTGCGTATTTCTTTAACGTCAATGGTGCAGCAACATGAGCTTGAAGAATTGGTGAGTTTTCTGTGAGTCTGAATAAAAACTTGGTTGCCCAGCGTTTTGCCAAAGCAGGGCAAAGCTATTCAGAGCATGCAATTGTTCAAAAACAAATTTGCCAAAATTTAACGGTTTTACTCCAGCAGTTTTGCCCTACAACGATGTCACGTGTCTTTGAAATTGGTTGTGGTTCTGGCAATTTAACTCGTCTTATTGCTGCATCTTTTCAGATTGAAGAGTTAATTTTGAATGACTTGTATGCAGATGTGCAGCAGCACTTTAACCATCAAGAAAATTTGAAATGGTTGATTGGTGATATTGAAACTTTAGCGTTTCCGCAGCAGCTCGACATGATAGTTTCAGGTTCGGCTTTACAATGGATGCAAGATTTACCTCGCGTACTTCAACATTGTCATAATGCTTTAAATGAAAAAGGCTGGTTATGTTTTTCAACTTTTGGGCCAAGAAACTTAATCGAGATTAAAGAATTAACAGGGCAAGGTTTAAGTTATTGGTCTATTGAAAATTGGAACAATGCCTTAACTCAGGCTGGTTTTGAAGTTCTGCATTTGTCTGAGTCAGAAGCCCAACTCTATTTCGATTCGCCTAAAGCTGTATTGCAGCATTTAAAAGCAACAGGGGTGACTGCAACTGCTCGGCATCGTTGGACTAAGCAAACTTTACAACAGTTTTATCAAGATTATGATCGGTTTAATCATGCTGAGGGATATTCCTTAACATATCATCCGATCTATTGTATTGCCCGGAGAATGAAGTAAATGAGTGGTCAGATCTATTTTGTGAGTGGGATTGATACCGAAATTGGTAAGACCTACGCTACAGGCTTTTTAGCAAAATTATGGACTGAGCAGGGTAAAAAAGTGATTACCCAAAAACTCATTCAGACGGGTAATGCTGATATTTCTGAAGATATTGAAAAGCATCGTGAAATTATGGGGCAGGGTTGGTTTCAAGAAGATCATGAAAAGCTCACCATGCCGGAAATTTTTAGTTATCCTGCTTCGCCTCATCTGGCAACACGCCTAGATAACAGAGAAATTGACTTTCAAAAAATTGAAAATGCAACTCAAACATTAGCTGAGCGTTTTGATATTGTTTTACTCGAAGGGGCTGGTGGATTAATGGTGCCATTAACTACAAGTTTACTCACCATCGATTATATTGCTCAGCACCAGTTCCCCGTTATTTTAGTAACATCGGGTCGTTTAGGAAGTATTAACCATACTTTACTTAGTCTTGAAGCGCTCAAGTCTCGTGGACTGAAGTTGCAAGCTTTGGTATATAACTTAAAAGATGAATCAAAAGATCCATTAATTTCTCAAGATACGTCAAATTATTTGAAAGACTATTTAGCAATTCATTTCCCTGAAACTGAGTGGATTGAGTTGGCAAAAATGAATTAATTTAAAATAGGCTATAAAAAAAACCGCTCTTATAAGAGCGGTTTTTTTATGCATTATTTAATATTTTAGAATTTCTTAGAACCACGGTTAAAACCAGTCGATTTGCGTTGATTACCAGTATTCACAGGAGCTTCTTTTTCATCATCGCGACGTTGTTGACGCAAGAAACCACCACGACGAGCTGCCATTGGTTTTTCAGTCATACGGTCAGTACGACGTTTTGCCATACCAAATAAACCTGTGCCTTGACGTGGTTTTAACTCAACAGATTTTGCTAGATTGTCGATGTCAGTTTTATCGAGTTCCATCCAGCGACCAGTACGTAATTCGCGTGGTAAAATAACTGTACCGTAGCGTGTACGCAATAAGCGGCTTACTTTAAGTTCTTGTGATTCAAAAATACGACGAACCTCACGGTTACGACCTTCTTTCACCACTACTTGGTACCAGCGGTTAATACCTTCACCACCAATTTCCGAGAAAGATTCGAATTTAGCTGGACCATCTTCAAGCTCTACACCAGTTACCATTTTTTGGCGTATTTTAGGCGTTACTTCACCCATAACTCGAACAGCATATTCACGTTCAATTTCATTTGATGGGTGCATTAAGCGGTTAGCAAGCTCACCATCATTTGTGAACAGTAATAAACCAGTACTGTTAATATCTAGACGACCTACCATTACCCAGCGGTCATTTGCAATTTGTGGTAAATGATCAAATACGGTTGGGCGTTTTTCAGGGTCATTACGTGAACAGATTTCGCCTTCTGGCTTATAGTAAATCAATACACGGCGACGAATTTCGTCTTCAATTTGAAACTGAACTTTACGGCCATCAATGCGTAATTCATCGCCTGGTTCAATGCGCTCACCCACTTGGGCAACACGGCCGTTCACACTCACGCGTCCTGCGGCAATAACCTCTTCCATATATCGGCGGGAACCTAATCCGATCCGCGCTAATACTTTTTGCAATTTTTCACTCATGACAGCACAACCTTAGACATAATGATCAACAGTCCACCTCTTTATGATTTCGGTGCATTTGCATCGAGGGCCATAAAGGCTTCCTTGGCGTTCTGTAGGGGAGGCAATTGGCCTAGCGAAGCTAGACCAAAAGCATTCAGAAACTGAGGCGTTGTAATTAGCAACGCAGGTCTTCCGGGTAAATCTCTAAAACCGGCTTCTTTAATCCAGTTCCAGTCAAATAGTGTTCTAAGAATCTGACTATTATTAGACACACCACGAATTTGTTCAATATCAGCACGGGTAACCGGTTGATGATAAGCAATGACAGCCAGTGTTTCTAGTAATGAAGGCGACAGTTTTGTTGGTCGCTCTGGCCATATTTGCGCAATAATACTACGATATTTAGATCTTACCTGAAAGCGAAACCCTTGAGCTGTTTCAATCAACTCAATAGATCGGCCATGTTGTAATAGCGCGAGCTGTTGTAAAAGTTGACGAAGCTGTTGTTTATTATACTGATTATTAAATGCTTCTTTTAAACGGGCAATTGAAACGGGCGCTTCACTGGCAAAAATAATTGCTTCAAGTTGTAATAAGACTTCGTGATGAATGTCAGCTAATGACAAATCACTATTATTTTGTTCAAAGCTCATATTGAAGATCCTTGAATTGCTAGGGGAGCTTCAATACCAGAGGCAATAATTTTAACTCGCTGTTGTCGGGTTAACTCTAAAACAGCCATAAAAGTCACAACCATTCCCATGCGACCTTGCAAAGGATTGAGTAATTCTTTAAAACTTAACACGTCACCAGACTCTAATTTCTCTTCAATATATGCAATGCGTTCTTCGAGTAATACAGGCTCTTGAGCCACAACATGAATAACGGGTTCTGGGCGGTTAAATACACAGAACAACGCATCATGTAATGCTGAAATATCATAGCCTTCATAAACAGGAGCGATATGACCTAAGCTTACATTTGCACTGAATGTATCACGCTCAAGAATTGGCATTTGACCTAAACGCTCAGCCGCTTGCTTAATGCGTAGATAGGTTTCAAGTCGATCAATAAGTTCCTGTTTAGGATCTTTTTCAATACTTATAACCGTAGGTTTTGGCAAAAGTAGACGAGATTTCAAGTCAGCCAATAAAGCTGCCATCACCATATAATCAGCGGTTAGCTCAATATTTAACGACTTCATACTATCCATATAGGTTAAATATTGAGTTGCTATAGGAGCAATATCGACTTGAATTAAATCAAAACCGTTTTTTTGAATCAGATAAATTAAAAAATCTAGTGGACCTTCAAACTGTTCGAGCAAAATCTCAAATGCAGCAGGAGGTATATAGAGATCTTCAGGAATTTTGTCATGCCACTCATCTAAAACACGGATGTGTGGAGCGTCTTCCATGGATTGATGAAGTGATTGATTCATTACGATTATAAGCCACGCGAATTTTCAAAAGCATGAGACTTGTTATTCAAGTCAAAGAGAGCTGTAAATAGAAGAACAGCAGATAGTGGAAATCATTCTAAATGAATTGTGCCTTTTAATAAATTACTTAACGACTAAAGTGTAAAAAAAATCCAAAATAAATAAAGAGTATTTTTTTGAGTGATAATACTTTTTTTAAAACTATTGGTGAAAATTGTAAGTGCTTATTCAAAAGCACTTACATCGCCAATACCACGGCGAATAATTTCAGGATGTTCACCCGATAAATCAACAATACTTGTGCTTGTTAAAGTGCCGAAACCGCCATCAATAAATACATCAATTCGTTTATCTAACTGATTTTCAATATCGTATGGATCATCTAGAGGATCTTCTTGTCCTGGTAAAATTAATGTACTGGTGAGTAGGGGTTCACCAAGTTCTTTTAATAGAGCCTGACAAATTGGGTTACTTGGAATACGTAAGCCAATGGTTTTCTTTTTAGGGTGCATCAACCTACGAGGAACTTCACTGGTTGCAGGTAAAATGAAAGTCGTAATGGCTGGGGTATTTGCTTTCAATAAACGATAAGTTGCATTATCAACTTTTGCATAAGTTGCAATGTCAGATAAGTCGCAGCACATAATTGCATATTGGTGCTTAGGCCCTAAACCACGAATCTGTGCAATACGTTCCATAGCATTTTTATTACCGATTTGACAGCCGATTGCGTAGGCAGCATCGGTAGGGTAAACCACAACATCTCCGGCACGAATGCGTTCAACCGCTTGGCTAATGAGGCGTTGCTGTGGATTTTCAGGATGTACATGTAAATGCATCATATTTTGGAGACTCCATCACGCCAGTGTTAAAAATAATTATTAGGCTTTTTAAATGAACTAGACAAGTAGTGAACGTAGTTTTTTTGTCAATTAATCAAGGAGTTCACGTTTGAATTCATTTAATTGTAATGGTGTACCCGAACGTATACATTGGCAAATAAAGCCAATAAATGCTGCTGCATCACGTGGCAACTTAGCTTCACCTGAAAAGTAACGTTGTACTTGAGCATAAACATTATCTTTAAATATTTTGCCATCTCCGCCATCACCTGTCAGGTTATCAAGCGAGACTCTAAACTTTCTACCAAAAGACTGAGAGAATAACCATTCCATTGCTTGCGGCTTAATTTCTACTTGTTCAAATAGACTTTGCTGTTCTTGAGTGCGGCCATCAGGTGCATACCAATATCCTAAATCAGGTAATAGGCGGCGTTTTTCACCAGCAATCGACCAATGACTGATTTCGTGAAGGGCACTGTTAAAAAAACCATGGGCGAATTGGATTTTAGCCGGACCCTGATTTGTTGCTGGGAAATATTCTGGTTCAAAATCTCCACGAACTAATGTCACATTATGGTGGGAAAACCAGTGATTAAAGTGTAAAATAAGCCAATCGACTTGCTCAGACTCTGATTTTGAGCTTGACCATGGTGAGAGTTGCACCGTGTCAGGTACAAGAGTGTTCTGGTGAGTTGAATGGGTGCAAACGAGTAATGAAGAGTTAACTTCAGGTTGCGGCTGCAACAGGTGCATTGCTTAATTTACCCCGAGTTCTGTCTAAAGAAGTGCAAAATTGTATCTTAATCTTTGACAGAGTACCGATGAATTTGTAGAATTGCCGCCTTAATTATGTCAGCAAATACCTTTCCGGCACAGATTGAGCCGTTTAAATGGGCTGAACAAGGCTTTACATGGTCAGGTCAACTGCCCTTGTCTCGCTTTGCTCGTATCGCTCGTGAAGCTGTTGGATCAATTGATAATCAATTGATCAACATAGACTGTAAGCTATCAATGGATGCATATCATCGCATTGTGTGGATGGATGGTCATATGGACACGAAAGTTCCAATGGAGTGCCAACGTTGTTTGGAACCTGTTGAAATGCCTCTTGTCTTAGACTTTCATATTGCATTAATGGATGATGAGTCACTGATAGAGCGCTTGGATGAGGATGCTGATTTCATCGTTTTAGGTGAAAGTGAGTTTACGACGAAAGGTGATTATGATACGCCAGCCTCGATTAACTTGCTCGCACTACTAGAAGATGAACTGTTATTGTTGGTGCCTTTATCTCCCAAGCATGATGCTTGTGAAAATAAACATCAACCTACCATTCAAAATGTTGTTGAAGAAAAACGGGATAATCCGTTTGATGTTTTGGCAGGTTTGAAGGGTAAACTTAACTCATAATTTGTGATATAATTGTGAGATAAGACAACTGAATTTGTTCTGATCCATTTTTTCGATCTTTGTAAGGAGCCATCATGGCCGTTCAGCAAAACCGTAAAAGTCGCTCTCGCCGTGACATGCGCCGTTCACATGACGCTTTAACCGAGAATGCATTAACAGTAGACCAAGCAACTGGTGAGACTCATCGTCGTCACCACGTGACTAAAGACGGTTTCTACCGTGGTCGTCAATTATTCGCTAAAGCAGCTGATGCTGAATAATTGTATGATATGCATTAAGCGTGATGCTTAAGTATAGAAAAAATGGGAGCGAAAGCTCCCTTTTTTTGTTGTTTTTCGCAATTATAAAAATATAAATAACATGTTAAATTTCCGCTCCAGAAATGAGTGAAAACCCAAAAAAGGATTTCTTATGTCTGCTAAACGTCTTGAACAAGTAGCTTTAGCCACAAAAACTGCGTTTGTGTTTCCGGGTCAAGGTTCACAAAAAGTCGGTATGCTTGCTGAACTAGCAGAACAGTTTAGTGGGGTTGGGCAAACCTTTGCTGAAGCTTCGGATGCACTTGGATTCGATCTGTGGCATATTGCGCAAAGTGGTGAAGGCCTCAACCAAACAGAAAATACCCAACCTGTGTTATTAACTGCTAGTATCGCTCTATGGCGTGTATGGCTTGATTTAGGCGGTTTGGCACCTAAGTATCTTGCAGGACATTCTCTAGGTGAATACAGTGCTTTGGTTGCTGCAGAATCTATGAGCTTGGCAGATGCAGTGAAACTAGTGAATTTGCGTGGCAAACTCATGCAAAGTGCTGTTCCTCAAGGGGAAGGGGCTATGGCTGCAATCCTTGGTTTGGCTGATGAAAAAGTGGTTGAACTTTGCCAAATCGTGAATGCAGAAGGTCAAGGTTCAGTAGAAGCTGCAAACTATAATTCACAAGGGCAAGTCGTGATTGCTGGGAGTGCAGCATCGGTACAACAAGTGATGGCTTTGGCAAAAGAGCAGTCTGCTAAGGCAATTGCTTTACCTGTGTCGGTTCCTTCGCATTGTTCATTGATGAAACCTGCTGCTGAAAAATTTGCAGAAGCTTTGGAACAAACTGCCATTGAGCTGCCTACCATTCCTGTAATACAAAATGTCAACGCGGGAATAGCTACCGATGTTGCTCAATTGCGTCAGGCGTTAACTGCTCAATTGTACCAATCTGTACAATGGACAGACACGATGCAGTTTTTACAAGACCAAGGTATTCACTACGTTGTTGAGTGTGGGCCTGGTACAGTATTGAGTAATCTCGGGAAGCGTTTACCAAATATAGAAAAAGCTTTTGCTATTGATAGCAAGAGTAAAATGGAAGATGCCCTAAATGCTGTTTTAGTGGCAGAAGGAAAAATTGCATGACACAAGAACGCAAAGTTGCATTAGTAACGGGCGCGAGTCGGGGCATTGGCGCTGCAATTGCCCAGCAACTTATTCAAGACGGTTATTTTGTTGTAGGTACTGCGACATCTGAATCTGGTGCACAAAAGTTAAGTGAAAGCTTTGGTGAGCAAGGTGCAGGTTTAGCTCTCGATGTGCGTAATCTCGATGAGATTGAAGCAGTCGTTTCTCATATTGAACAGAACTATGGCCCTGTGCTTATTTTGGTTAATAATGCGGGTATCACGAAAGACAATTTATTGCTACGTATGTCAGAAGATGATTGGGATGACATTCTCAACATTCACCTTAAAGCAGTATATCGTTTATCTAAACGTGTGCTTAAAGGTATGACAAAAGCGCGCTTTGGCCGCATTATTAATATTAGTTCTGTTGTTGCACATTTTGCAAACCCAGGTCAGGCGAACTACTCTGCTGCAAAAGCAGGTATTGAAGCGTTTAGCCGTAGTCTTGCAAAAGAGATGGGTAGCCGCCAAATCACTGTGAACAGTGTGGCACCAGGCTTCATTGCAACAGAAATGACAGATGCACTTAGTGAAGAAATTCGCAAAAAAATGAGTGATCAAGTGGCTTTAAATCGCTTAGGCGAGCCACAAGATATCGCAAATGCGGTGAGTTTCCTTGCAAGTGATAAAGCAGGTTACATTACCGGTACGGTATTACATGTAAATGGTGGTTTATACATGGCCTAGGGCTGATGTATAACTTTTAAAAAATTTTATATTCAATTAAACTAGTGGCAAATCAAACGCCACGAGCAATGAGGAGAATTCCTGTGAGCGATATCGAACTACGCGTTAAGCAAGCAGTTGCAGAACAACTTGGTCTTAAAGCTGAAGAGATTAAAAACGAAGCATCTTTTATGGATGACTTAGGTGCTGACTCTTTAGATTTAGTTGAACTTGTAATGTCTTTCGAAAACGACTTCGACATCACTATCCCTGATGAAGATTCAAACGAAATCACTACAGTTCAATCTGCAATTGACTATGTAACTAAAAAACTTGGTTAATTCGCATATTGCTGAATAAAAAGAAGGCCACCGTAAGGTGGCTTTTTTTATTTGAGTAAAATAAAAGAGATACATATTTTTACAAGATCAACCTCAATTGATAGCAGAGGCTTATCTTTTTTGAAGTATAACAATAAGGGTCAGTTTAATGACTTTACTATAAACAATAATATGAGGACTAAAAGATGGGTCTTTTTGATTTTGTAAAAGGTATTGGTAAGAAAAATACCGCACCAGCAGAACCACAACCAGCTCCGGCAACACCAGCAGAACCTTCTGCTCAAGAAATCGCAAATAAATTATTAGGATTAATTAAAAGCTTAGGTCTGGGGGTAGAGGGTTTATCTGTAACGTATAACGGTGCAACTGATACCGCAATCATTAAAGGACAGGTAAAAAGCCAAGCGGATAAAGAGAAAATTATTCTTATTGTTGGGAATATTGATCATGTTGCACAAGTAGATGATCAAATGACCGTTGCAACTCCTGAACCAGAAAGTAAATTCTACACAGTAAAATCTGGTGATAACCTTTCAAAAATTGCGAAAGAATTTTATGGTGATGCGAATCAATACCAAAAAATCTTTGAAGCAAACAAACCAATGCTTAAAGATCCAGATGAAATCTTCCCAGGACAGGTTTTACGTATTCCTCAATAATTGAGGGTAATAAAAAAGGCGCTTTTAGCGCCTTTTTTTCTTTTTAAAATCTTTTTGGTATTTTTTGCCCATTTGCTACCGGAGTCTCGGCGTTCTTTAAAACACCAAATAACCATGTTTCAGCATGTTGAACTGCAATTTTTAAAGAATCACCTAAAGCCAAACGACCAGCAATAAAACTGGCTAAAGAACAACCTGAGCCGTGATACTCACCATCTAAGCGGGGGCAACTACTACTCGCCGCAAGTTCACCATTAATATATAAACTATTTTTAATATAATCTGGTGTATCTTCGTGTCCACCTTTGACTAAAACAGCTTTTGCGCCCATTTCAAATAGCTTTTGCGTTGCTTGTTCTAAGTCATCGACACCCGTGAGAGCACGTAATTCGACTGTATTTGGAGTAATAATAGTGGCTAGGGGAATAAGCTCAACGAAAGCTTTGACAAGAGTTGCTTGATCACCTAAAGAACCCCCACTGTTTGCCACCAAAACAGGATCGAGTACATATTGATATTCTGGATGGGCACGAAGGAACTCCGCTAAAGCAGCAATGTTATCTGTGGTGCCAAGCATGCCTGACTTAACGCATTTAATCGGCAAATCACCTACAACGGCATTTGCTTGAGCTAATAATAGTTCTTTTGAGGTTGCTTCGAAGCCAAATACTTGTTGTGAGTTTTGTATGGTGAGGGCTGTACATGCAATGGCTGCATGAGCACCACTTTGTCCAATCGCTTCAATATCAGCTTGTAAACCTGCACCACCTGAAGGGTCTAAACCCGAGAAACAAAGTACGGTTGGACGCACGGTTATTTCCTTTTCAATTTAAATTTACGTTAGTATAAGAGAGTTTGATTAAACTCTCGACCAATTGAATTAAATACTTTACTGGGTTAATGATTGAATGGCTATAAAACATATTTTGATTGATTTAGATGGAACACTAACAGACCCAAAAGTTGGTATTCATACTTCAATTCGTTATGCAATGGATAAGTTGGGCTTTCCATTGGCTGCCGATTTAAATATTGACTGGACAATTGGGCCACCTTTAAAAGCCTCATTAGCAAAACTATTAGCCACTCAAGATGATGCTTTGGCGGAACAAGCTTTACTTGCTTATCGTGAGCGTTTTTCAGTTACAGGTTTATTTGAAAATGAAGTATATCCATTGGTTGCACAAACACTTAATGCATTGAAAGAAGATGGGTATCGTTTATTCGTCGCAACCGCTAAACCAACTATTTATGCAAAACGTATCTTAGATCATTTTGACTTAAGCCAATATTTTGTAAATATTTATGGTAGTGAGTTAACTGGGGAACGTACCAATAAAGCTGAACTTATTCATTATATTCTTGAACGTGAGCAATTAAACTCAGAAGAATGCTTAATGGTAGGTGACCGTCAATATGATGTTTTAGGTGCTCGCCACAATGGTATTGAGGCGGTCGCTGTGACTTATGGTTACGGAACACCAGAGGAACTTAAGCAAGCACAACCTAAAGCAATGATTATGCAATTTTCTGAACTTTTGGAATATGTCGAAGATCAGGCAACACAAAAGAAAGTATCTTAAATATTAGTAAATTTTAATTTGAAGGTTTGGCTTTTATCTAAAGCCAAACCTTTTTTATTTAAATACCGTGTTGTTGGCGGTATTGAACGAGTTCTTCAATCGTAATCACGGTTAAATGATGAGTTTGGGCATATGCCAAAACTTGAATACCTGATGCCATCGTGCCATCTGGGTTGGTTAGTTCACATAACACGCCAGCAGGTTTAAGCCCTGCTAGTCTTGCTAGATCAATTGTTCCCTCAGTATGACCTCGGCGAGTCAGTACTCCTCCAGTACGTGCACGTAAAGGAAAAACATGGCCCGGACGGTTAAGATCACTTGGAACAGCACCATCTTTAATTGCAGTTTGAATGGTAGTAACGCGGTCTTTAGCCGAAACACCTGTGGTAACACCTTGGGCTGCTTCAATAGTCACTGTAAAAGCGGTATGAAACTGGCTTGAGTTTTGAGAAACCATTGGTGGAAGTTCTAAATGATCTGCTAACTCTTCTGTCAGGCATAAACATACAATACCTGAGCCATCACGAATCATACGTGCCATTGTTTCAACAGTTAGAGTTTCGGCTGCAACAATTAAATCTGCTTCATTTTCACGATCGAAGTCATCCATAACCAAGACAGGTTTGCCTTGACGGATATCTTCTAATGCTTGTTGAATGCGTTGTTCAGCAGGAGAGAGGGCTGAGAAAAAAAGTTCTGGTTGAATTAAGCTAGACATAATGAAACGCTCTCGTAAAAATACGGTTGAACATTTCAGGACTGATGTAAAAACAGGCTGGCACTGAAATAAAACGGATTTATCCCAGTTCGTCGTCTTCTTTCATCCGGACTATACCGTCGGCTTTGGAATCTCACCAAATCTGCTCAAATCATAAAATTTAAGCTCGTGGGCTTGTTAATCTATCAATAAAAATTAACTTTACCACCGGTGGGGAATTACACCCCGCCCTGAAGCGATGGGTTTTATTATAGCGCGCTGGATAAAATTGACTAGATGCTTTTGTAGAATGCTAAGTTTCTTTATGAATAAGTATTTTCACAAATGGAAATAAGCTTTTTAACAAGAGCTTACTTGTTGATATGAAAATGGAATGCTATGTTTTTTATAGGAAATTATAAATAAAATAGGTGTTTCATGCAGATAAGAGATGATTATCCCCTTAGGAATACTTTATTTATTCAACATCTCCATATTTTTAGTTATGTATTTATGGCGGTCAGTATTCTTTATTTAATTGCTGCTAATTGGCTAATGCTTCCAGACAGCATCCAGCTAACTATCCCGCCACTTATATTACTTGTGACAGCATGGATCAGTATAAAAGATACTTTAAGTGAAGGAGTTAGGCAGACTTTACATGGTATTTGCGGCTTGATGGTAGGCTTAAGTTTGGCTGTAATCGGGCAGGTCTATCAAACTGGAGCAGACAGTTATTTACTTTTCCTAATTTGGACATTGCTGTTATTACCTTGGCTATATCGACCAAATATTGGAATCTTTGCTTTAATTTGTATTACTAGCCAACTTACACTTTTTTTATTTTTTAAGCAGACTTTTTGGTTAGAAAAGTTTCCTTATTTATATCTGTTTGCTTTAAATTTATTAAGCCTTATAGAATTTTGGGTATGTATAAAGAAGTATCGTGCTTTACGTTTCGTCTTTATCGCTTGTTTTGCAGTCATTTCAATCGTTGGAATGATCCAATATTTATCTGGTGAAAATATTCCTTATCTGATCTCGGCTTTCTTTTCAGGAATAATCGGTTTTTATTATTTCTTCAAAAAAGATGATCAATTATGTGCCAGCTTAATGGCCGCTGTTCTTGGCGTGACTGCAACAATATGGCTTGTAGATAGGATCAATGACTTATTTAAAGATTCAAATGAGTTCATTTTTTTATTCATTGCAGGCATTATTTTTATCTGGTTTGCACTGATTAGTTATTTTTTAATAAAAATTTTTCGTCAAAGCCGCTTTTATATAATTCCTTTAGCTGTTGGAGCTTGGCTTGCTGGTCTAGCACTCGCGGCTTTTACATTAGTATTTTGGGAAGCTGTTTCTTTAATTATTGGAGTTACTTTTGTTTGTATAGCTTCTATTTTATTGAAAAAATCTCAACACTACTTCATTCGGCAATTTGCCTATTGTTTATTCATAAGTGGTCAGACTGCTTTTTTGTTTCATCTAGAGTCTGAAACAGATCAGATGTTATGGGTGCTAATTGCACAGATTTTTATTCTCTGTATAAGTTATTTTTTTAAACCCCATTGGTTCTTTATTTTAATTCAAATGCTCGCTACTTATGGCATAGCATTTATTTACTTACTACAAATGTATCATTCATTGTGGTCAGTAAACTCCACTCAGACTTATTTAAATTTAACCCTGCTCAGCTATTTTGTTTTTAGTTTGGTGTTATTGCCGAAGGGTCGATCGATAGTTCAATATGAGCGTAGTGTCTATTTATGTGTGCTTGCGGTAGCTTCTTTCTTTGATACTTTTATGGGACTAGTTTTAGATAGTTCGGAAGATCGGCAGATATGGATTTTCTATTTATTACCTAGTCTTTGGTTGCTTTGCTTTAGTATTTTTTATTTATATAAGCATTTGCATGGAATCGTGTTTTTTGCATTTTTACTTTTTGGTGTATTGCTCATTGCACTTGGCTATTTTGAAGTTTTCATTTTATTTATCATTCTAACATGGGCGATAAAAAAGAAAGATTATATTGTTTATGGCGTCACTCTAGCAGTATTTGTTTTAGTACTTTGGCAGCTTTATTACAACTTACAAATAACTTTTTTGGCAAAGAGTGCATCGATTTTGATTTCTGGTCTTGTTCTATGGGCTTTATATTGGTTGCTCCACCAAGAAAATCAACGCAATCTTATTGAAGGAGAAAAATAATGAAGAAATATTTTTCTCTTATTCTAGCTATAGCTACCACATTATTTTTTGTGGGGTTGATAGCGAAAAATGAATGGCATCTGCATCATAGTAAAAGTATTTTTATTGAGCTTAAGCCAGTTGATCCGCGTTCAATTTTACAAGGTGACTATATGGCGTTGGCTTATGAGTTAAATTTGCAAACTTCTAAACCTCTTGCTGAAAATGAAACTCTAAATCAGAGAATCTTTAATCATGCATCTATTCGCGCAAAAGTTACTTTGGATTCACACAATAAAGTAATTCGTACCATTCTAGAACCTAAAAATTTATCTGCTGAGCAGAGCTTAATTTTAAAAAATCCTGAAAATCGATATCAAGCTTTATATCCTGCATCTCGGAGTTTCTTATTTGCCGAAGGATTAGCTCAATGTTATGAGAAAGCAAAATATGCTGAATTTAAAGTAAACCTAAAAGGAGAGGCGATTTTGTTTGATTTACGAGGAGAGGAACTGCAGCCTTTGAATTGTAAAAAGCAAAAGAATTGGTGGGAAGGAACTATTAAGGATTTGTAAAATTATAAAAGCCCGTCAATGCGGGCTTTTTTTATTCTAAGAATAAATTAGGCAACTTGGACAGGAATACAATTCGCTGTATGGTTGACTGTATTATTTGGGTTAGCATAGACCAAACGTGGTTTATGAATATTTGCTTCAGCTTCAGTAAAATCACCAAATGTAGCAATAATCACTAAATCACCGACATCTGCTTGATGTGCAGCACCACCATTTACTGAAATAATTCCAGAGTTATCTTCACCACGAATCGCATAGGTCGTGAAGCGTTTGCCATTGGTTACATTCCAAACATGAATTTCTTCATATTCACGAATACCAGCTAAGTCCATCAATACGCCATCAATTGCACAAGAACCTTCATAGTGAAGTTCAGCATGGGTTACAACTGCGCGGTGAATTTTGCATTTTAATAAACGAGATAGCATGGCTAGCGTCTCCTGAGTAGACCTAAGAGTAAGATCTTATGGTGAAATCTTTAGCTTTTGCTGTTGGCAAAGTGGCTGATGCGCATTTTGCTCCTAAAAAAGCAAGATAGCAAGCTTGATTGTTCAACAATTTAAGTGGGTTTATATGCATTAATTTGATTCATGGCCTGTGGAACTTGTCCTTGAACAAGTAATTTCACTTTAGAAAGGGCATGATCAATTGCTGCATCCATCAGACCTTGTTCACTACTTGGTGCTTTCCCAAGTACATGACCTGAAACTCGCTCTTTTGAACCAGGATGTCCGATACCAATACGTAAACGATGAAAATTTGGACCAATATGAGGGACAATGTCACGTAAACCGTTATGACCACCATGTCCTCCGCCTGTTTTTAGGCGAATTACACCAGGGTTCATATCAAGTTCATCATGAGCAATCAAAATTGCTTCGGGAGCAATTTGATAAAATTTTGCAAATGGAACTACACTTTGTCCAGAACGGTTCATAAATGTAGTGGGTAGAAGTAGACGGACATCGTGTCCTTCTATATTACCACGTCCGCTGATTCCGTGAAATTTCGGATCATTTTTTAAAGTAATGCCATATTTATTAGCAAGCTGTTCAATGAACCAAAAGCCTGCATTATGGCGGGTTTGGGCATATTCTGAACCAGGATTGCCCAAACCAACAATTAGCGAAATATTTGACACTAATCTACGCCTTTCAACACTTATGCGCGTTTGAAGTCAGCGTGCATAGGAGTGTTTTTAGCTGGGTGACGTTGTAACGCTTGGATTTTAACGTTTTCAACTTTGTCGCCCACTTGGATTTCTATAACTTCTTCAAAGAAAGCATTGTTTTCTAAAGCTTTTACAAGCTGACGAAGTTCTAAAGTAATAGCTACAGGCTCAGCATTGCCACCATAAATGATAGCTGGAATTAATGCTTCGTGACGAAGGCGGCGGCTCGCACCTTTCCCTTGTTTGTCTTCAGCACGCGCTTGAGCGTTTAATACGAAGTTTGACATGAGTAAATCCTCATTAAAGTTAAATAGACTAAACTTGCGACCAGTTTAGTGATAGAAAACCCCAGCCAAGGCCAGGGTTCATAAAAGCTGCAGTATTATAAACTATCGAACATCGCACTGATAGATTCTTCGTTATTAATACGACGAATCGTTTCAGCAACCATGCTAGCAACAGAAACCTGACGGATTTTGCCCAAGGTTAATGCTTCTTCAGAAAGAGGAATAGTGTCAGTGACAACTAATTCATCAATAACTGAATTACGTAAGTTTTCAATAGCCTTGCCAGAAAGTACAGGGTGAGTTGCGTATGCAACTACACGGCGTGCACCAAATTGCTTAAGCGCATCAGCTGCTTTACACAATGTACCGGCAGTATCAACCATGTCATCTACGATAACGCAATCACGATCTTTTACGTCACCAATTAAATGCATAACTTGCGATTCATTGGCTTTTTGACGACGTTTATCAATAATTGCTAAATCGATGTCACCCATCTGTTTGGCAACGGCACGAGCACGTACTACGCCACCAACGTCAGGAGAAACCACCATAAGGTTATCATGCGATTGTTGACGTAAGTCAGCAAGCAAAGCAGGAGTACCATAGATGTTGTCGACTGGAATATCGAAGAAACCCTGAATTTGGTCAGCATGTAAGTCAATCATTACGACACGATCAATACCAACAGTGGTAAGCATGTCTGCAACAACTTTAGCTGTAATCGGCACACGTGCAGAACGTGGGCGACGGTCTTGGCGAGCATAACCAAAATACGGGATAACGGCTGTAATACGACCAGCACTTGCACGACGCAAAGCATCTGCCATAACCAAGATTTCCATAAGGTTATCATTGGTAGGGGCACAAGTAGGCTGAACGATAAATACGTCTTTACCACGAACATTTTCAGTAATTTCTACTGAAATTTCTCCATCAGAAAAGTGACCGACTGATGCAGCACCTAGAGGGATATGTAAGTGACTTACGACTTTTTGAGCGAACTGTGGATGAGCATTTCCACTAAAAACGACAAGATTGGGCATGAAGCACCCTTGGCGGTTGGTATGTAATTAAATAGATGGCAGGGGCGGCTGGATTCGAACCAACGGATGCCGAGATCAAAACCCGGTGCCTTACCACTTGGCGACGCCCCTAATGCGGCAGAACTTTAATATTTTTGCAATGCAATGTCAAGATGAATCAACAAAAAGCATAGCAATTAAGTCTGTCTTTAAAATAAGAGAATGGCAGGGGCGGCTGGATTCGAACCAACGGATGCCGAGATCAAAACCCGGTGCCTTACCACTTGGCGACGCCCCTAAATTCGATGATATATAAGATGGCAGGGGCGGCTGGATTCGAACCAACGGATGCCGAGATCAAAACCCGGTGCCTTACCACTTGGCGACGCCCCTAATATAATCATCATTACAGGTGAGGTTGGCAGGGGCGGCTGGATTCGAACCAACGGATGCCGAGATCAAAACCCGGTGCCTTACCACTTGGCGACGCCCCTAACGTGTAACCTTAAAATGATTAAGAGGAGATTCTTTTAAACTATTTACCAAGTAAGATTTACATGGTGAATGTTTAAGAATTTCATCAATATTCATTTCATTCGTTACTTCAATAAAAACACAAGCACCTGTACCTGTAAGCTTTGCTTGACCAAATTGATCTAAATATTGCATTGCTTCTTCTACTTCAGGGTATAACTGTCGGGCCAATGGCTCAAAGTTATTTCCAAAATTAGAAGGTTCTAACTGATAGGCGCAAAATTTAGTGGTCTTAGAGTCTCTTGTCAATGTTTTTTGTGAAAAAAGCAATTGAGTGCTGATAAAACAATCAGGTTTTAAAATAATGAACTGTTTTTGATCTAAGTCTATGAATGATAAATGTTCACCAATACCTTCAGCCCACGCATTTTTACCATAAATAAAAATAGGAACATCGGCACCAAGCTTTACGCCATAGTCTGCAAGTTGTTCTTGATTCAGGCCACATTTCCATAATTGATTTAACACAATCAGAGTTGTGGCAGCGTTGGATGAACCTCCGCCCAGACCTGCACCCATTGGAATATTTTTTTCAATTTTGATGTTTAGACCGCAGAATTTTTTTGCGTGCGGTCTTAATATTTGAGCAGCCCGATAAATCAGGTTTTCTTCAGGTCGAACTTCACTCAATCCATCAATTTCAATTTGTTCATCCAAAGTCGGTGTAAATACCATCCAGTCATATAAATCAATGAGTTGGAAAATGGTTTGTAATTCATGATAACCATTTTCACGACGTCCTGTAATATGTAAAAACAGGTTGAGCTTAGCTGGAGAAGGGACTCGAATCATAGATTTATATAATTAGACTTAGCGGTTTTGGATGACCATTGTAATACGGTTTTCTTTATCTTCAGCAAGAGCTTGCTTTAAAACCAGTTTGTTTGGCAAAGTTTGTTCACCATCATAACTGAAATTAACTGTCCAGCCGTCTTCAATGAGTTGGTTTACACGATTTTCATTATCTTTACTGATTTGAGCACTTAAAGTTGCAGGTTTAGCCAATATCCAACTTGTTAAATGAGTAATTGGTGCTTGCCAACCAGTTGCGCGCTCTAAAAGTTCTTCTGGAGAGGCAGCAGTAATTAACCCTGTTTTAGCACTATTTAACTTCACCTCACCGGGTTTACCCTGAATTTGGGTTTTTCCTACACCTAAAATGCCGCTTAATTCAATATCAAAATTATCTTGTTGTTGAACCCACGTGAAAAATGCACTGCCAGTTTGCTGTGGCGTGCGAACCCCGATCTTACCTTGTAAATTAAAGTGTTTTTCATCTTGAACTTGCTGGGTAACCGCGGGTTTAGGTTGAGTAAAATGCTGACAACCGGTTAGAAATAATACACTTGATCCACAGATCGCTGTGCACAGTTGGGCAAATTTGCTCATATGTTTAACTCTTTTTTGCAGATGTAGGTAAAATTAACGCATCAAGCTGTTGTAATTGTGGATCATTGGCATGTTTTTGTTTCAGTTGTTGTAACACAGCGCTAAATTGAGTTAATGATCCTTGCATATACAATGCTTTAGCATAACGAACGCCAATATTTACATTATGGCTGAGTTCATAAGCTTTGCCTAAAGCTTCTGCTGCACCTTCATAATCATTTTGTAAAAATGCAATGTAGCCAAGCGTATCTAGAATTGAGGCCTGTTCCGGCGCATATTCTAAGGCTTGCTCTGCATATTGACGTGCTTCTTTTAACCTACGGTTTTGCAGGGCTAGTGTATAGGCATATGCATTTAGATAAGTTGGGCTGTTGGGCTCAAGTTGTAATAATTGCTTTAATGTTTTATCGAGTTTATCGCGGTCAGTATATGGATCAAGTAATAAAACTTCTGCATAAATGAGTTCTGGATCATCCGGTAAATTCTTTATCGCTTCATCTAATAAATTTAAGGCAGCTTTTTTATTGCCCATTTTCTTTAAAATTTCAGCTTGAGCTTGATATAAGAAACTTGCATGTTGAGGGTAATTTACACGTTCTTGGGTTAGAAATCGTAATGCATCGTGTAAATTATCCTGCTTATCATAAATCGTAATCAGATTACGTCTTGAAACAACGTATAAACTGCCATCAACTAAGCGATAGTAAGCTTTTGCTGATTCATAATGTTGTTTGCGTTCTGCATTAATTGCTAAGTAGTAATAAGCTTCATTTTGGTATTTTGCAGAGTTTCGTAGGTCAACAAGATATTGTTCTGCTTTGTCATATTGCTTTAAATCAATGCTGGTTAAGCCTGCTATAAACAATGCTTCTTCAGCTTTGGGATTAGCCTCTATAACGTTTTCAAGCTTTTCTAAAGCCAGTTGAGATTGATTAAGTTGTATAAGATAACGGATTTCGGCTAAACGAATATCTAAATTTTTCTTATATTTACGGCTAGACTTTGCATACCATTTAAGCGCACCTTCTTGATCGCTAAGAGCAATAAGTAGGTTTGCTTTCATTAAAATAAAGCTCGTCACTTTAGGACGTCGGCGTAGTGCTTTGTTAATGTTGGTTAGAGCGGATTCTAATTGACCATTTTGGGCTTCCAAATTGGCGATGAGCGCTAAAATAGAAGGGTTGTCTTTTTCAGAGCTAGAACGTAAAGCTGTTAATAATACTTCTCGATCTTGAGCATTCTCTGGAGCAATGCTGGCTAAAATTTGTTCTAAGTCGGCAGTAGGATCTATTTTTAAAATTTTATCTAATGTTTCAGCGGCAAGCTGGTATTCATGTGTTTTTAAAGCAATATGGGACAAATAGAATAAAGCAGGTACATCTTTGGGTTCTTGAGCTACCCAATGTGTAGCAATGTTTAAAGCGGCTTGAAAATCATTATATTCAAGCGCAACATCTAAAGCTCGCTGTTTAATTGAAGTAGAGTTACTTTTAATTGCGAGTACTGTGTAATTGTGCAAAGCGTTAGGAATGTCATCATAAGCCAGAGCAAATTCAGCGACCATAGTTTGCTCTAATGCCTGATCAAATGAATGCACGGCATAGGTCTCTTGCACAGGGCGTGCATAGACATGCGAGGACATGCTACCTAACAATAAGAATGTGGTAGAATACTGTCTTATCGAAGCACCGTTAAAATTAATACGGCTATTCATTTGACGCAATTTTTATTGATCCAAAGTAATGCTTTTTATGACACCGATGTTGCACAATAGCATAAATTTAGCGAAATGATGATCTGATATGTCTTTCTTTGCATTGGGTGTCAACCATCAAACAGCTTCTGTCGAACTCCGCGAACAAAT
>Ga0207713_1000484_pt1 | contig 41177 bp, 57 predicted proteins | sample KBSS64metaG_FD_184404 | JGI IMG/M metagenome (GOLD analysis project Ga0207713, IMG submission 184404) | Switchgrass rhizosphere microbial communities from Kellogg Biological Station, Michigan, USA - KBS S6-4 metaG (SPAdes) (version 2) | ecosystem: Host-associated > Plants > Roots > Rhizosphere >... | reverse complement strand
AGGCGTTCACCGTGTTCCTGCCGGTTCGCTCCGTCGGTGTGATGGGCGATGGCCGTAAGTACGACTGGGTTGTTTCCCTGCGTGCGGTGGAAACCATCGACTTCATGACCGCGCACTGGGCGCACCTGCCGTATGACTTCTTAGGGCGCGTGTCTAACCGCATCATCAACGAAGTGAACGGTATTTCCCGCGTGGTGTATGACATCAGCGGTAAGCCACCGGCTACGATTGAGTGGGAATGATGTATAGCTAGATTTTAGCTAATCATACCTATTCAAATAATCCTATAACCCTCTGTAATTGCAGAGGGTTTTTGTTTATATCTACTCATATCTATTCACTCTACACCACATTTTTCGACGGTACAGGTGACGGTATTACCCGAAAGGTATACTCTCGTACCGACAAAAACATGGATGCATTACGGGTGAATTGTGCTTACCGATACCAAACTGAAAAACCTGAAGCCGCAGGAGAAACTGTACAAAGTAACCGACCGTGACGGGCTGTATGTCGCCGTTCTCACGTCAGGCTCTGTCTCGTTCCGCTACGACTACCGCATTAACGGCCGCCGGGAAACACTGGTGATCGGCCAGTACGGTCGTGACGGTATCAGCCTGGCGGAAGCGCGCGAGGAACTCATTGCCGCTAAAAAGCTGCTGAAGGCAGGCCAGTCGCCAGCTGCGACGAAACGTGACGGTATCAGGCAGATAGCAGGGGCCGAAACATTCGCGGTATATACCGACGCCTACATGAAGCACGTCACCCTGGCAGATAGCACCCGCGCCATGAAGCAGGCGGTGATAGACCGGGATATCATGCCGGCGCTCGGCAACAAGATGATGACTGAGATCACCACCAGAGTGGTTCGCGACCTGTGCGATCGCATCGTCGAGCGTGGCGGGCGGGCGACTGCTATTCAGGTCAGGGAGATAATCAGCAGCGTGTACCGGTATGCAAATGACAGAGGGCACGGCCTTTTTAACCCGGCGGCCGACATAAAGCCATCATCGATCGCTATGTTTAAGCCTCGCGAGCGCACGCTGTCACCTGATGAAATTGGATTATTCTTCCGCGCGCTGGATGACATCGGCGCGATGGGCACAATGAAGATGGCGCTCAAGCTGGTACTGCTGACGCTTGTGCGAAAAAGCGAATTCACTTACGCGACGTGGGCGGAGGTCGATTTCAAAAAGTGGACATGGACGATCCCCGCCGACCGGATGAAGGCCGGGCGAGCGCATGTGATTTATCTGCCAAAGCAGGCGCAGGATCTGCTGGTCGGCCTGCAGATGTGCGCTGGTGGAAGTGAATACCTGGTGCCAGGGCGCTACAACTTCCGCAAACCATTATCGAACGCCGCGCTGAATTCACTGATAAACCGGACCGTGGAGACCATAAACAAGGACGGCGAGAAAATTCAGGACTTCACGGTGCATGACCTGCGCCGCACGGCCAGCACTCTGCTGCACGAAGCGGATTACCCGTCAGACTGGATAGAGAAGGCGCAGGCGCATGAGCAGAAGGGCGTGCGCGCGGTGTACAACAAAGCGGAGTATGCCCGGCAGCGTGCCTATATGTTGCAGCAGTGGGCTGATATGGTTGATGCCTGGATTAACGGGGAGCACAACGATCTGGTGCAGTTCTCCCCGTCGAAGTTTGAGAGGTGGATGGAAGACAGTAATAAATAATTTTATCCTTCCTGGACTTTGGTAAGCGTCAGATTTCCGCAGAACACCGCCCCGGTGTCGATGTACATCTGGTTTGCATACACCAGTGGCTGGTGCGCTGGTGTGTGACCGAAGATGAACAGATCGGCACCGGTTATCTCCGAGAAAATACCGTCCTGCGCGTCGCTAACTCTCTCTCTATTCCAGATCACCATTTCTTCTTGTACTGGCTTATCGAATGCGTATTCGTTGTGCGGGTAGTCTGCGTGGCAGATGACGAACTTCTTATCACCGGTAACCAGTTCGATGATAAGTGGCAGATCAGCTGCTTTGTAGACCAGAGCCTTAGCCAGCACCTCTTTGTCATAGTCGAGATTGAAGAACCAGCCGCCACCATTTACCAGCCAGTGATTGACGTTTCCATATTCCGAAAGACCATCAATCATCATCTGCTCATGGTTTCCGCGCACCGCCCTGAACCAGGGCATAGTGATCAGATCTAGACATTCGACGTTTTCCGCGCCGCGGTCAATAAGGTCACCAACCGAAATCAGCAAATCACGCGCAGGGTCGAAGGAAACCTTTTCGAGTTCATTCATCAGCAGCGTGTAGCACCCATGTAGATCGCCGACGACGAAGATATTGCGCCAGTCAGCGCCATTAATGCGTTGATACACACTCATGCTGCACGCTCCCGGCCCTGGTTGTCTGTAGGTGACAGCGGAGCATTTGCGAATGCCCGCGTTAGCCCGGCGATATCCAGCGCGTATCCAGGGTGCAACTGCACTGCTGATGATGGGCATTGATTTCCCCAGTGATCCCATCCAGGCGCGGCGCATCGGCTGAACAGCTCAATCCGTGGCACGTCGCCATAAAGAAGCTCAAGACGGTGACGTACTTCCCATGGTTTTTGGCTGTGCACACCTAATGGGCTGTAAACAACCTGCTTAATGGCTGAGTTTGCACGTTCAATTCCTGAACCACGAACTGCTATCAACACGTCCTCTGTATTTGCTCGCGTGTAGTTGCCGCCGTTCATCCGTGTCTGGTCGTTAAGTAACTCAAGCACGTCATAGAAGTCCTGCACCTGACCAGATTCCAAAGCTTTGTTGATGTGATTTTCTGCGAGCTTGTTTAATTTAACCCATGTGAATCCCTTCATTGTGCGCACACTGAATCCCCAAGCCTCAGCCAGCTCGATAGCTTCCTGGTTATGCGTGCCGGTATACCACATCGCCAGAACAGAGTTTTCAGCAGCAATATCCCAAACAGGAAGGCGCTTGATGTCGATAAGCTTCATTGTGTCGTAATGGTCTTCAGCTGCTCCATTGCTGATCGTATTCCCATACAGCCAAGGAGGATCAGCGTAGATAAGAGAGTATTTACCGTTCATGGAAGAACCCTCTGAGAACGCATTTCTTTACGAGCATTTAGCGCTTCTCTTTGTGTTTTATAACAGGTTGGTAGAGCGTTATCCCAATCGTAATCCTGCCCACCCCACTTATTTGAGTAGGAAGGAACCAACCACCAACCGCCCTTATGTTTACCCGATATTCCACCTTCAAGAACCGCAGTTCCACGACGACCGCGGCGATCTATGGTTATTTTCATTTCCTGCTCCTGTTGCTGTTAATCAGCTCAGCCAGTCGCTGAGCCTTAAATGGGTTTCTGATAACCTGTCCGCCGGGTGCCAGCCACCCGCGGCGCAGTGATGAATAAACCAGTGTGATACTTCCGACGCGGATGTTGTCGTGGGGGTTAGTCATACACAACCCCGCGACATCCGATCCCGCTGTAGTCCAGGTGCGGAGTGCGGTTACCTTTGGTGATGCATTGCTGGCGGCGTACCGCGATGCGGGCGCGCTCCACTTCACCAACAGCCGCATCCAGACACTGGAGCCACAGGCGGGCCGCGATGCGATAATGGCCAAGGCGCTCGCGAGCAATGGCCCGACTTTCGATCTCCATTGCTTCCGGGGTTACTGCCACCACTCTTTCAACACGGCGCTGCGAAACGTAGTCTTCGTGATAGCGCTCAAGTTTCGTCTTTTTCATTTGATCCAGACCTCTCAACTGATTACCGCCGCCAGCCACATCAGGTAGGCGACCACGGCCAGATACAGGTACACATCTGACCATCTGCCGATATGCTTCTTCAGCGCCGTCATGCTGCTGCACTTACCGGGCGATACACGCGGCGGTCAACTGGCGGCTTTTTTCCGGTGAACGTCGCCGGGCTTGCCGCCTTACGTTTATCCAGCCAGGCTTCAACTTCGCTCTGGTCCCACGCGCAGCGGCGATCGGTGATCCAGAAACGGGACGGGAATTCTCCGGCCTGTTCCAGGCGGTCAATCGTGCTCCATGACAGTGGCACCACCGCCAGGAGTTCCTTCTTACCAAATGCACCTTTCATAAATCCTCTCTTGGTTGCAGGTGTGGCGCCGTGGCGCCACGGTGGTGATTACATAGGGACTTCGTTCAGCTCATCGCGACGGATGGTGTAAACGTCTGTGGCTTTAGCCAGGCGTTCATCATCGTTGGCGAGCTTTTTGGCAACGTATTTGTAGGCGTTGTCCAGGTCCTTCAGCGTGTTGTAGTTCATCGCTGCGTCAGTGAAGGCGCACAGAATTTCTTCCGGGTCGCGATCATCACTGTTCTTTGATTTCTCTTCCTGGTGCTGCTCAGGCTTCGTGTTGATCAGCTTGTTCATGCCTGATGCAGTGGCTGGTGTTGGCGTGATATCTCGCTCAACGCGCGGCGACGTCTCCTGCAATTCGTCAGGGGTATACACACCAAGAAGGACGTCTGGAGCATTCAGTCGCGCCCAGCGCTTAACGCAGAGGTATGCGAGTTGCTGGCGAGGGTCCTGCTCCCAGAGAGGGGAATTACGTACACCTGCCTGCGCCATGCTGATCGTCAGCTCGCGCGGTTCTGATTCGCCTTTGAGGGTCGCCCACACGGTTACGGTCAGGCTCGGCGATTTGTCGGTTTTCCCGTTAACTTTCGACCAGTCACCATCCCAGCGATAATTCAGGCGGGTAGCCAGCAGATTGGAGGAAGACACAACTGCGTTCACCAGCTGCGCTTCATAGCCCAGCGTGCCGTTTACCACATGTGTTTTCTGCGCCACAGCGAACGGGTTCATGCCCCACTGCGCCGCCTGCATGGTCACAGCCAGGCAGTCAGCAGGCTTTCCTGCAAGGTGCGCCGGAACGGTGGCCTTACTGTCAGCCATCAGGGTTGCGAAACGCACCAGGCGGTCCATGCCCTCAGGGCTGAAGATTGCCGCGGCGGTACCGACGGTAGCGCCAGGCTGCGATGTGATTGCGATGTCGTTGCTCATACGTACATATCCTTTCGTTTTGCCCATGCTGGGCGTGTTATTTTTTCGATTCCGCCCCAGTCACCGCTAATGCGCGCTTCGTGGTACGTAACCAAATCTCTGCGATAAAGTTTGAAGCCATCGTCTTTGTCGGCCTCTTCAAGCTCAAAAACTCTTACCGGATAACGGCCGCAGTCGATCGTTTCGCTAACGACGATGAACACAAACAGAGGACGCTCACCAAACTGTTGATGGAAGCCATCGCTGTACATAACGTCTTGCACGTGGTACCGAAACTCTTCGACGTGAGTTCCGAATCGCGATATGTCTGCTGTCTTTTTCACATCAACAATCACTGAATGATTTTTTAGAAACCGGTCAGGGCGGATCCTGCAAAGCTCACTTGTTTCTTTGTCATTCCAGTAAATCGATGCCTCGTTATGGCCTTCCGCCTCCAGCAACCACCTTGACGCTGGGTGAGCCATGGCACTGTCACGCATCAGCAGGAGTTTTCTTCCTTCCTCTGCATCCATCACGGTCATTCCCAGGCCTTCAACGTCTTTCAGGAAAGCCTCTTCATCTGCCTTTCCCTTATTCGTCCTGCGGTTGAACTGCGGCGCCACAATGAAGCGCTTATCAAACTCATCCGGCTCCAGCAGCAGGCAGTGCAGAGCGGTTCCCATGTCCAGCGCCTTCAACTTTTCGGTGTCGACCGGCGCTGATTTCTGCCACTGCAGCAGGGCCGGGCTAAGCGAAACCATATCCAGCTGCGACTTACTCACGCCGTCGCCGGCGTGGTAATCCTCGTTGCTGATGTCGAAGTAAATTCCTGGCTTCATGCCGCGCTCCTCGCCGTGTCCAGTTGGTCAGCCAAATCCCACTTCGCGATGATGCTGGTGAGCGCGGCCTGGTACGCTGCGAGTGCCTCTTCAAACTCCGGGCTCATCATCAGCTCTTCCAGAATCTCGGTGCGCACACCCTTGCGCTCCAGCTCGTAGAAAGGTTTCTGCAGCTGGTGATGCTTAATGGCGTCGATCAGCTCTACCTGGCGCTCATAGTGCATTTGGCTCAGCTGGTAGTCGCTGTCGATACTGGTCATGATTTTTTTCAGGTTATTAATCTGCTGGATGTTCATACCCACCTCAGTACTTGATGGAGACTGCAGATACCTTCCCGCTGGCGATGGCAATCAGAGCTTTCTCTGCCATTTCCTGCGGAAGACCGATTTCAATCAGGTCTGTGATGGCCTGACGGTTGATGGTGCGGCGATGCTCTTTGTCAGCTGCACGGCGCTCTTCTTCATCGGCTACGCGTTTCTGTTCTGCCAAACGAGCGGCTTCCGCGTCTTCCTGACGGCGGCGCTCAGCTGCGATAGCGTCTTTCTTTTCCTGCTCCGCTTTTTCCGCAGCAACTTTTGCTTCACGCTCTGCTTTCTGCTGGGCTTCAATTTTTTCGCGCTCTGCGCGTTCAGTTGCAGCTCGGGCTTCAGCTTCACGGCGTGCAGCAGCATCAATCTCGGCCCGTGCTTTTGCTTCTGCATCACGCTTGGCCTGTTCTGCTGCTTCGCGGCGGATTGCTTCTTCACGTTCGAGACGTGCTTTTTCTTCAGCTTCTTTGCGCAGGCGCTCAAGCTCAGCGGCTTCGTGCTCGCGCTTTTGTGCTACTGCCAGCGACGCTTCCAGTTGCTGGATGGTTGAGTCTTTCGCAACGCCAGCCTCGGCTGTGCGCTCCTGCCAGCTTTCGTCCAGCACCACGGATTTAGCTTCCAGAATGCGAGCCTGAATATCAGTGGATGGCAGGTAATTTCCGGTGGTGTCGATCACTTCAGCCAGTTCGCGCAAATCCATAAGGCGCTGCTGCAGTGCTTCGGTACGTGCCTTTTCAGCGTCTTCCCACTCGGTAAGTGGGCGGCGAACTTCATCGCGAAGTTGGTCACATTCGGTGACAAACCGGCGCAATTCGGCCTCAACCACTTTCGGCTGTTCCTTGAGGCGTTTCAGGTAATCACGGCCCGGCTTTTCAACGGCAGTTTTGCTGCGTGATACCTGGGCGGCCAGTGATGCGATACGGGCGCGGCCTTTGGCGGTGCTCAGGTCAGGAACCTCTTTAACGCCATCACGAATCTGCTCGAGAAACTTTTCCAGACCGTTTTCGACGTAAATGCTTGGCGCCAGGTCCGGCGCGATTTCGATGATTGCTAATTCACTCACTTGCTCACCCCCATATCCATTTCAGTTTTGACTGCCATCTTGGTGACAAACGCCCAGTTGATGGCCTCATGCAGAGTGCGGCACTTGGTGCTCATCAGCCCGCACGCCGTAACGCAGTACCAACCGTTGATGATTTTCCACTGCATAATTCGTTACCTCAGTGTTACCGTTGAGGTAATAATTATCCTTATGTGGTTTGAAGTCAATAGGTATGATTATAAAAAATTACCCGTGAGGTAATTTTACAGGCAATAAAAAAGCCGCTCAATGGCGGCTTAGTATTTGAAATATATGGTTTTACTCTTGCGTTTTACCGTTATGAACAATCACAAAATCGACGTAGCTCTCAATCTTGCTTTTCTCGCTCTCAGGTAACAATGCGTAGCGGGCCCGGTCGTAATGGATGGTCGCCGGGTCGCGTGGATGGATGAGCAACTCATAACCGCGGCGCCCGAACGCGCTGGCGATCGCCTCCAGGGTGGAGATGGATACGCTAACCTCATTGTTCAGCATGCGGTTGATTGTCGCCTGGGCAACTCCGGACGCTTTCGATAGTTTGCCCTGAGAGGACAGGTCGCGGTTGTTCTGCATCCACGCCTCGAGGTTATGCGCCGCCAGCTGGCCGATATCGGAGGCGGTGATCTCCTCCTGGTGGATGGCGACAGCGGATAATGAGTGGTCGACGTCCAGCCAGTTCGACGGCTTGTTCGCCGCCTTCTCAATCTTGCGCGCCACCGTGTCGCCGACAACCTTCTGCCCGCGGGCCCAGCGGTTCACCAGGTTGGCCTGAGTTCCCAGTTTTTCCGCCAGACGAGTCTGCACCCCGTTAAAGTCACGGTCGATGATATCGTTAATATTCTGCCTGCGGATATCCTGAATACTTTTCATGCTCTGGTGAATCGCCTCATATATGAATTAGTTAGTGATGCAATTAAAAGCGAATTTACCTCACAGGTAAATGCACCTCACAGGTAACAAACCTTGATTTTTATTACCTTCTGGGTGAATATTTGTTATCTGAAATTAATATCAGGCAATAGCTATGAGCGAGAACGAAAAATTCGACTTCAAAAAACACTGGTTGCAACTCACTCCTGATGAGCGAAATGCCTTTGCTGACGAGGCCGGAACGACCAGCCACTACATCCAGACTCATCTGACAGGCCGCCGTAAAATGCCCGGTAAGACATTGATGAATGGGCTGTTTAAGGCATGCAAACAACGCGGCTGGGTCAGAACAAAGCCGGAACTGGCTATCTTCTTCTACGAATAAAACCTCTTTCAAACCCCCATCAGGCCGCCTTCTGGCGGTCTTTTCATATCTATTCAGTCCTCTCAGGTAATAATGATCCGAATATGGTTGACCTTTTTTCAGCCATCGCACAAAATTACCAAAGATAAATTTCAAAGAGAGGTGCAAATGAAGCGATTAACACAGCGTGAAGCTCTCGAAATGGGCCTCGCCAGATTCTACACCGGCAAGAAGTGCATTCATGGGCATGACAGTGAGCGCTACACCCTTAGTGGTGAATGCGTTAAGTGCAACAACGAGCGGGCTCGCCGTCAGCAGCAACTGCGTTCAGAGAAAATGAAAATAAACAAATTAGCCAGGGAGACAGCTCAATGAGCGACGCAGCAATGATTATCGTGCCAACAGATATTGGCCAGAAGATTAAAGAAATCGAATCCTCTTACCAGCGTTACGTCGATGAGTTCAGGATCCCTGAAGACCACAAAATCATCGTTAATTTTTCTGCTGGTAAAGACAGCACGACGACAGCCATTGTCGCACATCACCTGTTCGGCGACCGCGTACAAAACGTGATGGCTGACACAGACAATGAACATGAATTAACTATTGACTATGCTCGCAATATTCATCAATACATTGGCTGCAAGCCAGTGCAGATGGTGAAGCGTATTTATACGCAGGTAGAATTTGATGCTCGCCGTGCGTCATTAACCAAAAGCTGGAGCAAGCGTCAGGCGATACGCAGTGGGGCTTATCGTGGCGTCATCATGCCTTCATTGTCACGGTCAGATACTCCATTTGGTCGCGCATGGCAGAAAACGGCTGAGCGTTGGGGCATTGAATTTGACACACCTTTAGAGGCGGCTCTTTCAGTTCTCCATCCAAGCGGAAACAGCTTCCTGGACGCTGCGTTACTGCATGGGATGTTCCCTATGCTGCGCAACCGATTCTGCACAGACGAGTTGAAAATTCAGGTTGCATTCGATTTCGCGATCAAACCTTTGCTGGATGCTGGTGAAGTCGTTGTCCAGTGGTCCGGGGTTCGTGGTGACGAATCAGCTAAGCGTGCGGGATACGAGCGCTTCTCCACCGATCAGAGAGACCCTGAATTCCTTTACAACTTCCTTCCTATCCATCAGTGGACAGCAGCAGATGTATTCGCCCTCCATAAATATTTCGGTATTGCCCCAAACCCCTTATATACCCAGGGTGCTGCGCGCGTCGGCTGCATGAACTGTGTGCTGTGCAACAAAGAAGAAATTTCAGAAACCGCCGCTCGCTGGCCGGAGCACATTGAGAAACACCGCCAGTGGGAGCATAAGGTACGCCTCGTTTCTCGCTGGGTTCACTGGATGAGCGTTGGTACAGAGAGCCAGGCTTGGATGCGCTCGCAACTTGGGTTCAGAGAGGTTAATTGGAGGGAATTTGCCGGATTCTCCGAAGAAGAATCAGCACCAGGAATCATCGAGCGCAGCAGGAAATACCCGGTACATCTCGGTAAAGATGTCCTGCTTTATGGGCTTGACCCGGATGTTCAAAACATTGACTGGTCAGGGTTCTATGGCCCACGCGGAAATATGGGCGCGCCGTCCGTTCCAGAAGTCGTCGAGTGGGCCAAGACCGGTCGGGGGGGGAAGGTTTACGACCTGGTTAAAGCGAGCATGGATGCATCAGTTTGTTCGTCTCGTTACGGACTCTGTGAATGAGAGGTTTATATGGCCGGTGACTGGATCAAGATGCGTGCCGACCTGCACACGCACCCAAAAGTTGTCCGCATGGCGTCCGCATTGAAAGCGGACAGATTGCGGATAGTTGGCGGACTACATTCCGCATGGTGTCTTTTCGATGTCCACTCCGTTGACGGTTTTCTTGACGGATACAGTGCGGACACTCTCGATGACCTGATCGGCTTCCCTGGATTTTCCCGGGCAATGATGGCTGTCGGATGGCTCGAAGAAAATGGCGAAAGCCTAGTAATGCCGCGCTTTGAAGCCCATAACGGGCAGTCTGCCAAGCGTCGCGCGCAGGACGCAGACAGGAAGAGAAACATCCGCAAAACGTCCGCATCAGAAGCGGACAAAAAGCGGACCAGAGAAGAGAAGAGAAGAGAAGATATAAAAGATAAACCCCACATAGGGGGAGAGCAAAATTCACCTGTGGATAACTCCGCTGGTGGCGGTGAGCCAGATCCGGATGCGAACAACGCGATGCTGAATGGCTACGTTGCGCCGGGCGGAATGGGTGAGCTTGGAAAATTCCAGATGCACGACAACTGGAATCCTGGTCCGCAGTTCACCAGGCGAGCTGCGCTATGGGGCATAAGCCTGAACAAGCCGGTCACTGATTGCGAATTGGCAGACTTCATCACGTACTGGAAAGCAGAGGGGAAGGCATTCCACCACGATCAGTGGCAGCAGAAGCTGGCCAGAAGCGTGCAGCAGTCCAGGGCAAGACCGACGGTTCAGCAGCGAAGAGACATTAACGAAATACCGGAGCCCGACAAAACCATACCGCAGGGTTTCAGGGGGTATCAGGCCCCATAGCGGTTCGCATCAGCCATGGCGCGGCAGCGCATTTTTTTACGTCTGCATAATTACCCTGCAGGTAACAAAATATGCGCATAGCTATTGATTTTAACTCCAATGTGGATTTAAATTACCTAAGAGGTAAATCATGAGAAAGCAGTTACAGGCTCTTGGTCGACTCAAGACAGGCCAGATGAACAAGACCGAATCCTCGTACTGCCAGCACCTGGAACTGCGTAAGCACGCCGGGGAGATAGCCTGGTACAGGTTCGAAGGAATCAAGCTGCGTCTGGCTGATAACACGTTCTACACGCCGGACTTCGCAGTAATGCTCTCCACCGGGGAGATGGAACTGCACGAGGTTAAAGGTTTCTGGACCGACGACGCCAGGGTGAAAACCAAAGTCGCAGCAGATCAGTACCCGTTCCGGATTATCGGCGTGACAGTGAAGCCTAAGAAGGCTGGTGGTGGATGGAATATCGAAGTGTTCTGAATCGACGATCCTATTTGATATCAACGTAATCAATAACTTATACGGGTAAGCGGGGGTAAAGATGAAACCGAGTTATGAAGAGCTTGAAGCCAGATGCTTGGCGCTGGCTGCTGAGAATGCGGGGCTGAAGGCTTTAGCCAGGGGCTGGGCCAATGCAACCGACGACCGCTTGTTTGAGGAGCATGGAGAGATTTTTCATGACTCTATAGACGCCTGTGAGGAAGAGCTAAAAACAATCTGCCCAGCTACCGACGCTTTCCTGGCTGAATTGCGGGCTCAGGGTGTGGAGTCGTTTGCTGAAAGCCAGAAGGAATACGCCAGAAAGAACCGCGACGAATTGGATTCCATGACTCGCGCTGCATATTGCGGCAGTGCTGTTGATGCTGAACGATTCGCCGCCCAGCTTCGCAAAGGCGGAGAGCATGATGAGAGGCAATCATTTCTCAGTGATGAAGATCGCCATGCATTCGTCAAAGCATTCACGAAAGGAGCCGCCCAATGATCAACATCGACAAACGCGCATTACGTGAAGCGGCGGAGAAAGCAAAACATTCGTCAGAATGGGATATTCAGCGGATTTTCATTGAAGCATTAGAGCCAGATGATGTGCTGGCGCTGCTGGATGAGCTGGAAGCCAAAGACCGCCGCAACGCTGAACTCAATTCAAGGCTTGAGCGCTGGGCGGTGGATAGAGCACAAAGCGCCAGTGAGCTTGATGACGCAGAGAAGCGGATTGCTGAGCTATCACACCATCTTCAAAGCGCACACGCCTTATCGAGCACACTGAAGCGTTTGGCTACGAAGCTTCAAGCGGGATTCTGTGCTGTGGTGATGCGCAGTGGAACATTGATGAGTCTAAATCGGCTCTGGCCGCAGCCGGTAAAGGAGAGGCATCATGAGCACTATTACCAAAGAACGCGTTACTGGTATCGCCAGCGGTGAGAAATGCTATACGCACGATGATGTAGTGGAGCTGGCGCGTATCGCGCTGGCATCGCTCGAAGCGGAGCCTGTGGCATATGTCGACCCGTTCGCCTTCAATAATTTCAGCGTCTATCGTGCTGGCGAAACTGATAACAAGCGCATGGGCAGAGAATGGATGTGGGCCAATCCAGACGCAGGGCTTATTCCTGTATACACCGCCCCTCCAGCGCCGGTATCTGTGCCGGAACTAACTGCGCTGGATAACCTTGCTGGAGAAATGCTGAACCATGCGATGAATTGCGAAAGGAGAGTCGCTGTAGCCTATACGCACTGTGCGCATCGCCTTGCTGAAGAGGTTAGAGACCTGCGCGCCGCCATGCTTCAGGGAGGTAAATAATGACCAATAACAATCTAACAGACGAGCGCCTGAGCGTACTTATCCGTGTGGCAAGGGATTCTCTTGAATTGTATGAAATGGAGTTGCCTGTCATTGATGATGTAATGCTAGCGCTGGCCGAACTACAGATACGCCGAGCCGCCATGCTTCAGGGTGTAGAAAACGCCGAGTCGCCCACCACCATGCATCCCGCACCAGCTCTGGATTCTTCGCCAAAAATTGCCGAGTCGCCCAGCGGCAACTCTCCGGTGATTCCGGATGCATACGACATTGAAGCGTTCGGCATATTCAGTGCAACTGAAGGTGAAAACGGAATGATGATGGAGGTAGATCGTTTTCATTTTGAAACGGATAGCTGCCCACAAATCGGTAAGGATAAATTTGTTCCTAAGTTTGCTATTCAGGCAATCATCAACAGACTCCAGAAGCATTGCGACAACATGGAACCTGATGCGCTTGTTAATGCTATGTCAGCGTCAGCAGCACCGCAGCAGGAGGTGAAGCCGTGACCTTCAACCGCTACGTAATCACCGTGGTGCTGCCTAACCTGATTCTGTGCTCACTGGTCGGAAAGCCAGCTCTAGCAATCGAGAAGGCTGCCAGCAAGGTTCGCCAGGTATGTGGTCGCCGCATGGAGCGTGTCATGTTGGATGCTCCGCCGAAGGAGAAGCGCGATGCCTAACCCATTCGACGCAGTAATGTTCGTGCTGCTGGTCATCAGCGCACTTCAGGGTATGGGGTGGCTGCCATGGTGAGCAAACTCAAACAGCGGCGCGTGCGCCGCCTTAAAGCCAATGTCGCATGGTGGCGCGATGAAGCCGAGGATTGCCGCTCCCGCCTGCTGGAACTGGCCGGGGAAGTCGACAGGCTCAAAAAGCTGGTTATCCGCGTGCCGATGCCGGTGGTTGTGCCTGAGTCCGTGGCCGATGAACTGAAATTGAGAGAGGTGGGGTGATGGATAAGTGTCAGGGTATTTTCGGGAAATTGTTCGGGCACTCATATCGCCCAGCTATCACCAGGGGAGCGCCATCTTCTTTAAAACTTGGAGAAGTTGAGGGAAGTAGCAGCGCAGTAATCGAGCTGATCAACAGCACCAGGCCAGAGGCGTATCACGGTATTTACTGTAAGCGCTGCGGGAAGGTGATCAATGGTTAACGTAACACAGGAAACACTGATCGCCCGTATCGAGGAACTGGAGTCATCTCCTCGTTCGCTAAAAGAAGATTACCAGCTGCGCGCATTCAGGACTTTGCTCAGCTACATGCGTACCTGCCCTCACACATACGGGCGTATTTACACAACCAACTGCTGTTCAATGTGCGGGGAGAAACTAAGCAATGGCTAAAACCGCAGCAGAACGAAAAGCAGCGCAGCGCGCCCGCCAGGCGGAGGCCGGTGAGCGCAAGCTGGAGTTGGTGCTCGACGAGCAGGAAATGGAGATGCTGGCGCGGAACTGCGCTGAGCGTCGCCCGGGTCGTGAGCCATACGAACTGAGCGAGTACATTGCGCTGCTAATCCGCCAGGATGATGCGCGGGTGCGTGGACGTATCAAAGCCATCAGCGCCAACCGGTGCGGCAGGTGCGGTGACAGCCTGCCGGTGAAGTCCTGCCCGTGCGCCGGTGATTCGGCCTGCTGGGTAACGCAGGGCTGGCACGAAACGAAACTGGAGGTGTAGCGTGGCAGGCTCAATCACTCTAGAACAAAGTGTCACAATGCCTGACGGGAAAGTTTGGAAGATTTTCGACGTAGGGTTTACTGATGCTGATGGTGTTAAATTCTCATTCTACATCTACGCATTAAGCCGTGAGCACGCGTCATATGTCGTTGAAGACATTAAGCGTACTGCGCTGCTTGAGCCTGGCGATATAGTTGATATCGGTAATTTGTGACAGGTCACAGCATGTTGACTAAATCCTCACATGATTATACTGTTTAAATGTACAGTATTTTTATGTGAGGTTCCATCATGGGCTTTCCATCTCCGGCAGCAGACTACGCAGAATCCCGCCTTACCATCACCAGCCTGTGCGGCTACGACGGCAACTGCCGCACCATCGAGACGTCAGCGGGATACGCAATCATCAATGTTTCCCATAAACCACATCCGGGTGATGCCGTGCTGATTTCGTATTGCGGACGCACGGAGTTCGCCATTGTGCAGGGCAAGGCGCTGATCACTCCTGACGGTGAGGCGCTGGAAGGTGAGGCGCTGGACGACACGACGGTGCACGGCGTGGTGACCCACTTCCTGAACCGCGTTGACAATCAGCGGCCAGACCCGATACCAGTCATGTAACATCTGCGCGGGCGTGATAGTATTACCTGCATGGTAATAAAATTACTCAGGTGGTAATGATGCCCGCGACACCAAAAACCCACAAACGCAAATCAACGCAATATAAGCCTATTACAGCAATGCAAGAGGCTTACTGCCAGTCCTACATTAAGACACCTGAAAATCAGTCTCAGGCGGCGATTGACGCAGGATTTTCGCCTAATACGGCAGCCGTCAAAGCCAGCGTGATGATGCGAGACGAAAGAATCCAGAAACGAATCGCCGAATTGATGGAGGAACGCAACAAGCGAAACCGCGTTAGCGCTGACTACGTCCTCATGCGCCTGGTGGAAATCGACCAGATGGATGTGCTTGATATCCTGAACGACGACGGCAGTCTGAAGCCCATTCGAGAGTGGCCGAAAATCTGGCGTACCACGCTCAGCGGATTCGACCTTTCCTCGACCATCATGAACATGAACGAGGATTCGATAGAGACCATCCTCAAAAAAATCAAATGGCCGGACAAGGTGAAGAACCTTGAGCTCATCGGTAAGCACGTCGACGTCAACGCGTTCAAAGAGCGCCTTGAGGTTTCCGGCACTGTCACTATCGCGGACCGCATGGCCAAGGCCCGTGACCGCGTTAAGAAACAGGCTGGCGGTGAAGAATGACAGCAGCAGCCATGTCGCCGGAAGAGCAGCTCGTTGAGGATATCGCCTCGTTCACGTATGACCCGCTGGGCTATGCGCTGTATGCGTTCCCGTGGGGCGAGGAGGGTACAGAGCTGGCGCATGCCACCGGGCCGCGTAACTGGCAGGCTGACGGATTCCGTGAGATACGCGATCACCTGCAAAACCCTGCAACTCGTTATCAGCCAATCATGATTGCCCGCGCATCAGGCCACGGTATCGGTAAATCTGCATTCATCTCAATGCTGATTAAGTGGGGAATGGACACCTGCGAGGACTGCAAGGTGGTGGTGACCGCCAACACCGACAACCAGCTGCGCACCAAGACCTGGCCGGAAATCATCAAATGGTCGAACCTGTCCATAACGAAAGAGTGGTTCACCTGCACCGCAACGGCGATGTACAGCAACGATCCAGGTCACGACAAACGCTGGCGCGCTGATGCAATCCCGTGGTCTGAGCACAACACAGAGGCGTTCGCCGGTCTGCACAACGAGCGCAAGCGCATCATCGTGGTATTCGACGAAGCGTCCAACATTGCCGATCTGGTGTGGGAGGTTGCCGAGGGTGCGCTGACGGACGAGGACACCGAAATCATATGGGTGGCGTTCGGTAACCCGACGCGTAACACCGGGCGTTTCCGCGAGTGCTTCCGCAAATACAAACACCGATGGAAGTGCGCGCAGATTGACAGCCGTACTGTAGAAGGCACCAACAAGCAGCAGCTGCAGAAATGGGTGGATGACTACGGCGAAGACAGCGACTTCGTGAAGGTCCGTGTGCGGGGGATCTTCCCTGACGCGTCAGAACTGCAGTTTATCCCGACCGGGCTCACTGACGAGGCGATGAAGCGCGTAGTGACCGCCGGTCAGGTCGCGCACGCTCCGGTGATTATCGGAGTCGACCCGGCGTATTCCGGCGTGGATGACGCGGTGATATATCTTCGGCAGGGTCTGCACAGCAAAGTCCTCTGGACCGGAAACAAGACCACAGACGATCTGATTATGGCGAAGCGCATCGCAGACTTTGAGGACCAGTATCAGGCTGACGCGGTGTTCATCGACTTTGGTTACGGTACCGGGCTGAAGTCCATCGGCGACGGATGGGGCCGGACGTGGCAGCTAATCCCGTTCGGCGGTGGCTCGACCGATCCACAGATGCTCAACAAGCGCGGAGAGATGTTCAACAGTTGCAAAACGTGGCTGAAGCTCGGCGGCGCGCTGGACGACCAGGAAACGGCTGATGACCTGTCGGCGGCTGAGTACAAAGTCAGGGTGGACGGCAAGATCGTCATTGAGCCGAAGGAAGATATCAAAGAGAGGTTAGGGCGCTCGCCTGGCAAGGGTGACGCGCTGCTGCTGACATTTGCTTTCCCGGTTACGAAGCGCCTGCGCATCCCAGGGCAGGAGAGCCAGCAGGGGAAAGCGGTGACAGATTATGATCCGTGGAAATAGTTAATAAAATCAATGGGCGCAAAATTGCGCTTGGGTAAAACAAAGCCCGCGCATCGGCGGGCTGATTGTGACATGTCACAGCGTTATTGCTCGTTTAGTTTTTCCTTCAGCAGATAACCTTCGAGCATCCAGATTTTGTTAACCGCGTTTTCACGGGCAATCTTGCGGCCTATCTCCGGGTCGAAGTTCTCAGGGCTGGCGCAGGCACTCTCGCCGGTTACGGTGAAGCCATTGCGAAGCACCAGAACGCAGAAGGTTAACAGGTCGAGTGGTGCCAGGATGCGCTCACCTTCAACGTATTCAGATTTAACGCGCGCACCAGGAGAATTAGCACCATCAGTGCCAGTGAAATAAACTTCTGAACGGATAAGGCTTTCAATGTGCTGCGGCGTAACGCGCTGCGCTGTTAAGCCTTTGGCCTGAATTTCAGATTCAATATCTTTATCACTCATAATATTCACCTTAAAAAAATTCCCGGACGAACCGGGCGAATAATCAACGGAGTGCCTTCCCTGGCAGTTACGGGTTTACAGCGCAACGTCATCGGAATGGCGCTCTGCTGTAAAAAAAGTGTCGGTACCAGCGAGCGGCAACTCGGGATGAATCTGGTACCGACTAAGTCACACAGCAATTACATGGGCACTACGGTTTACCACGGTCCTAACGTGATTTGGTTGTGGTGGCCGGGCTGAGAATCCGGCTTACTGGTTGGAGCGCCCGCACCACCAGTGACACTGTCTTGAGGCGCCGATTGGTTACGGCTTGCCATGGGCGCTGTTTATACATCGGTCGCGCATCAGCCTGCGCATTCACCACAACATTGAGAGCACTGCACTTTGCTTCGTACTCCGTGGCAATCATGTCCACCATGTAAACCTGCAATGCTCTCATCGTTGTATCCTCGTCTCTTCCGAGGTGTCACACCTGATCGCCACGCTGGTGAAACGCTATGTCGTGCATACCGAAAACACTGACTTGCACATTCCGGTTACCCGCTTGGCCGTAAACAGCAAGGGAGCCATCGGACCGCTGCGGCACATGTGCCATATACCGTACTGCTCACATCTGGAAGCGCACTCACCAGTTTTGATTTAGCGACAAGACCTCACAGAACCGATATCGAAGTGCGCTTTCATGTTGTGTTACCTGAAGGGTAATAATTGCACGGCATTATGTCAATACACTACGTAAAATAATCCGTATATGGTTAAATTGGTAATAATTTAATCGTGTGTGAGGTTATCGCTATGTGTATCGGCAGCAAGCCATCAGTGCCAGCGGCACCAGAAGTTCAGGCCGCACCTCAGGAGCAGGACGCAGCTGTGGTCAGTGCCCGCGATGACGAAGAACGCCGCCGCCGCGCAGCAGCAGGCACCAAATCGACAATGCTGACTGGCGCCCAGGGCGACACCTCCGCAGCCAACACCAGCGGTAAAACGCTGCTCGGTCAGTAACGGAGACCTGAGAGATGGCGGAAACCGAAAAAGAGCGGTTGCTGAAGCAGCTCGCACAGCTGAAGAATGAGCGCACAACGTTCGAGCCGCACTGGCGCGACCTGAGCGACTTTATCAATCCGCGCGGTTCCCGCTTCCTGACGTCTGACGTTAACCGTGACGATCGCCGCAACACCAAAATTGTTGACCCGACCGGCTCAATGGCTCAGCGCATTCTGTCCAGTGGCATGATGTCCGGCATCACCAGTCCGGCCCGTCCGTGGTTCAAGCTTGCTACGCCTGACCCTGACATGATGGATTACGGCCCGGTGAAAATCTGGCTGGAAGTCGTGCAGCGCCGCATGAACGAAGTGTTCAACAAGTCGAATTTGTATCAGTCACTGCCTGTCATGTACGCCAGCCTGGGTACTTTCGGTACCGCCGCAATGGCCGTGCTCGAAGATGACCAGGATGTGATCCGCACAATGCCATTCCCGATTGGCAGCTACTACCTGGCGAATAGCCCGCGCGGCAGCGTCGACACCTCATTCCGCCAGTTCTCCATGACCGTGCGACAGCTGGTGCAGGAATTCGGCCTGGATAACGTGAGCACGTCCGTTAGGGGCATGTGGGATAACGGCACGTATGAGACGTGGATAGAGGTTAACCACTGCATCACGCCAAACATCAACCGCGACAGCGGCAAGATGGACAGCAAGAACAAGCCGTTCCGCTCTGTGTACTTCGAGACTGGCGGCGACTCCGACAAACTGCTGCGTGAATCAGGGTTCGATGAATTCCCGATCCTGGCGCCGCGCTGGGAAGTGAACGGCGAGGACGTTTATGCATCTTCCTGTCCTGGCATGCTGGCACTCGGTCAGGTTAAAGCGCTGCAGGTTGAGCAGAAACGTAAAGCTCAGCTGATCGACAAAGCCACTAACCCGCCGATGGTTGCGCCTACATCGCTGAAGAATCAGCGCGTTTCCCTGCTGCCAGGTGATGTTACCTATCTCGACGTGCTGAGCGGGCAGGACGGCTTCAAGCCTGCTTATCTGGTCAACCCGAATACTGCCGACCTGCTGGCTGACATTCAGGACACCCGCCAGACCATCAACAGCGCCTACTTTGTAGACCTCTTCATGATGCTGCAGAACATCAACACCCGCTCTATGCCGGTGGAAGCGGTGATCGAGATGAAGGAAGAGAAGCTGCTGATGCTCGGCCCAGTGCTGGAGCGCCTGAACGACGAGGCTCTCAACCCGCTTATCGATCGCGTGTTCTCCATCATGGCGCGAAAGAACATGCTGCCGCCGCCGCCGGAAGTTATGCAGGGCATGCCGCTGCGAATCGAGTACATCTCCGTGATGGCTCAGGCGCAGAAATCTATCGGGCTCACCAGCCTGTCGCAGACCGTTGGGTTTATCGGCCAGCTCGCACAGTTCAAGCCTGAAGCGCTCGACAAGCTCGACGTGGATCAGGCTATCGACGCGTTTTCCGAAATGTCAGGCGTATCGCCAACCGTCATCGTTCCGCAAGAACAGGTGCAGGGCATTCGCGAAGAGCGCGCCAAACAGGCTCAGCAGGCGCAGGCCATGCAGATGGGTATGGCAGCAGCGCAGGGGGCCAAGACGCTCAGCGAGACGCAGACCACTGACCCAAGCGCGCTTACTGCTCTCACTAACGCAGCAGGAGCGGCGCAGCAATGACCGACTTTGACGAAGAAGAACTGCGCATTCAGAACGAGCGGAAGAAGCACGATCTGGAGCAGCGCGAAAAGGACGACATCAAGTTCGTCATGGATAGCGAGCAGGGCCGCCGGGTCATCTGGTCACTGCTTGAGAAAGGTCAGGTATTCGGCACCTGCTTCAACGTAGAGCCGCACATCACAGCATTCAACGAAGGGCAGCGCAACCTGGCGCTGGTGCTGTTTCAGCGCGTCATGGCGCACTGCCCTGATCAGTATCTGAAGATGGCCTCAGAGGCCAGTGAACAGGAGTAACCATGAATTTATTTGAACGTTTGCTGCATCGCCGTCTTTGCAATGAGCAACCAGCTGATGGTGGCGCTGCACCGGCACCGTCTGAGCCATCCGCACCTGCTGCTGATGCTCCGGCACCTGCTGCTGACCCGGCCAAACCAGAAGGCGATAAACCACAGCCTGGCACTGAAGGTGACAAGCCTCAGGAAGACAAACCCGCTGATGGTGAAAAGCCAGCAGACAAGCCTGCTGAAGAAAAAGAGCAGAAGCAGGAAGGCGCGCCGGAGAAATACGAATTTACAGCTGGCGAAGGCGTTGAGCTGGATACCGAAGCGCTGAAGGACTTCGAGCCGGTTGCCCGCGATCTGAACCTGACCAATGAGCAGGCACAGAAGCTGGTGGATGCATATCCAAAAATTCTGGCCGGTGTGCAGCAGCGTCAGGCAGAAGCCTGGCAGGCGCAAACAGAGCAGTGGGCAGCCGACGTGAAGGCTGACAAAGAGATCGGTGGCGAAAAGCTGACATCAAACCTGAGTGCAGCTCAGCGCGCGCTGGACCAGTTTGGCACGCCTGAGCTCAAAGAATATCTGGAGGGAACCGGTTTGGGTAATCACCCGGAACTGGTGAAGGCCTTCATCAAAATCGGTAAGGCCATGTCAGAAGACGGCATGGTTACCGGAGCAAAAACTACGACACAGTCCGTAGCCCAACGTATGTACCCAAACATGAACCCGTAAGGAGATAACCATTATGGCAACTCTTGCAACAGGTCAACTGACCCTGGCGGACTGGTCCAAGCGAATCAGTCCAGATGGTAAAATCGACCCAATCGCTGAACTGCTTTCCCAACAGAACGACGTTCTTGAGGACGTAGTTTTTGTTGAGGCAAACCAGCCAACAAGTCACGTCGTTACTATTCGTACTGGCTTGCCTGCTGTTTACTGGCGCGCATATAACCAGGGCGTGCCGTCAAGCAAATCAACTACTGCACAGGCAACAGAGCCATGTGCAATGCTGGAATCTCGCAGCCATATTGATGCCAAGTTGCTTCAACTTAACAACAACAGTGCCGAGTTCCGTCTCTCTGAAGAGTCTGCCTTCATCGAAGCGATGAACCAGGAAATGACCGGCAAGATCTTCAACGGTAACGTCGGCGCTGATCTTAAAACATTCTCAGGACTGGCGACGCGCTACAGTTCAACAACCGCAGGCAATGGACAAAACGTAATTCTGGCCGGTGGCACTGGATCTGACAACGCCTCTGTTTACCTTGTTGTGTGGGGTAAGCAAACCGTTTTCTGTCCGTTCCCTAAAGGGTCTCAGGCTGGTTTGAAGTCGCGTGATCTCGGCGAGGAATCAGTTCAGGATGCCAGCGGAAACTGGTATCAGGCAGCTCGCTCCCTGTTCCAGTGGGATGCCGGACTGGTCGTGAAGGATTGGCGTTACGTCGTACGTATCGCGAACATCGATATTTCTGACTGGGTTGGCGTAACAGGCACTCAGGCTTCAACTGCAAGCAGCAACCTGATCAAGCTGATGATGCGTGCAATCGCTCGCATTCCAAACTTTAGCATGGGCCGCGCTGCTTTCTATACCAACCGTTCCATTCAGGAAGGTCTGATGATCCAGGCTCTGGAGAAATCCAACAATGCCCTGGCTATTCAGGAGGCTCTGTCTCAGTTTGGCACCAAGATGAACCAGCTTACCTTTATGGGTATCCCAGTTCGTCAGGTTGATCAACTGGGTATCGCTGAAACGCTGGTTTCTTAAGGGGATATGCCATGACTATTCTTGACGCTCAACTCCAGTTATCAGCCGCCCAGGCGGTAACTGCCACTGCTGTATCAACCAATACCATTGATCTCGGTGTTAACCGTGACATGGGAGCTGGCAACCAACTGAACGCCGTATTCGGTGTTGATGTTTCTGCCGCAGCTGCTGGTGCCGCGACAGTGCGTTTCCAGGTTATCACTTCGGCGGCGGCCGCTCTGACAAGCCCAAACGTCATTGCGCAAACTGACGATATCCCGATCGCTAACCTAACAGCTGGTCGTAAGCCTATTGTGGTTTCCCTGAGCCCTGCGGTGCTGAACTCATTGCCAATTGGGCAGCGATATCTTGGCGTGCAGTACACAATCGGCACTGGCCCTCTTACGGCTGGATCTTTTACTGCATTCATCACGAATTCAGGTGTGGATGTAGGTAAAAACTACCCATCCGGATTTACCGTTTACTAACAGGTGAGGGGAACATGCCTAAATATTTAGCAGTAAACGACATCTGGCTTTCACATGAAAACCGCTTAATTCGTGCCGGTGAAGAGTTTGAAACCACTTTCCCAAAGGCAAAAACAGCCGACGGTAAAGAGGTAGATATGCGCCTTGGAACGAATATTAAGTTGGCAGAAGGTGAGCCAGTTCCTGATGGTGAAGAAGACATCGAAGCTCTTCGTAAGCTCTATGAAGAAATTTTCGGTGATAAGCCACACCACAACACAAGCGCGAAAACGCTTAAAGAAAAAATTGAGGACCGGCAAAAAGAACTTGGTATCTGATTGTCGCTACGCCGGGGCCATACGGCCCCGTTTTTCTATGATTGTGGAGAATTAAATGGCCTCCGTTATCGAGATCTGCAACCGCGCGCTGAGCAATATCGGAAACAGCCGCAGCATAAACAGCCTGAACGAGGCCAGCAAAGAAGCCGATCAGTGCTCCCTGCATTTCGATGCGTGCCGCGATGCTGCGCTGGCTGACTTCGACTGGAACTTTGCCACCAAACGCCTGGCGCTGGCAGATACCAATAATCCTCCGCCGGACTGGCAATACGCATACCAGTACCCGACAGACTGCATGCGCATCACGGAAATTATGGTGCCCGGTGTTCGTAACCCGACGGCTGCCATGCGCATCAATTATGAGGTCGGCTCCAACGGTGACGGCACTGGAAAGCTGATCTACACCGACCAGCCTCAAGCATGGCTGAAGTACATTGCGCGCGTCACCGACGTGAACATGTTCGATCCAATTTTCATGGAGGCGCTTTCATGGCGTCTGGCGGCCGCCATCAATATGCCACTCACCGGTAGCGCAGATCTCGGCAACAACGCGCTGAACATGTACCGAAACGTCATCCTGAGCGCTGGCTCGCATAGCCAGAACGAATCTCAGGAGCCGCAGCCGCCAATCGATGAGTTTACTGCAGCGAGGTTGTCATAATGGCTATCAGTTGGATCCAGCCAAGTTTTGCCGGTGGTGAGATTGGCCCGTCGCTGTACGGGCGCATCGATATGTCGAAGTATCAGGTGGCGCTGCGCAAGTGCGACAACTTCATTGTTCGGCAATATGGCGGGGTGGAGAATCGACCTGGAACGCGCTTCGTGGGTGAAGCAAAATATTCAAACAAAAAATGCCGCCTTATCCCGTTCCAGTTTTCGACAGTTCAGACCTATGCGCTGGAGTTCGGCGATGGCTATATGCGCGTTATCAAAGACGGCGCGTATGTGCTCAACAGCAGCAATGTGATTTACGAACTGGCGATGCCATATGCAGAAGCCGATCTGTTCCGCATTAAATTCACGCAGAGCGCCGACGTGCTTACGCTGGTACACCCGGCATACCCTCCGAAAGAGCTGCGCCGCTACGCGCACGACAACTGGCAAATCGTCGATGTCACCACCAAAAACGGTCCTTTCGAAGACATCAACGTTGACCAGTCAATCAAGGTGTATGCCAGCGCCAGCACAGGCACAATTACACTGACGGCAAGCGCCGCTATCTTCGGCGCTGAGCAGGTCGGAAAACTGTTTTACCTTGAGCAGCCGGCGGTTGATTCCGTTCCAGTCTGGGAAACCAGCAAGACCACCGCTATCAACGATGTGCGACGCGCTGACAGCAATTACTACCGGGCCAATACAGCCGGCAAGACCGGCACTCTACGACCTTCACATACAGAAGGGATGTCGTGGGATGGCTGGGGAGGAACAGGATCAACAGACACCGGTATTCAGTGGGAGTATCTGCACAGCGGTTTCGGTATTGTGCGTATCACCGCAGCGGCAGGAACAACCGCCACAGCCACGGTGATCAGCTATATCCCGTCTCAGGTAGTTGGGTCAGCGAATGGCAGTTACAAGTGGGCGCGCTATGCCTGGAACAGCGTCAGCGGTTACCCGAGCACTGTTGTCTATTATCAGCAGCGTCTTTACTTCGCCGCTTCCACCTCGTACCCGCAAACCATCTGGGCAAGCCGTACAGGTGATTACAAGGACTTCGGTAAGAACAACCCTATTCAGGATGACGATCGCATAATCTACACCTACGCCGGGCGACAGGTTAATGAGATCCGTCACCTTATTGACGTCGGCACCCTGGTCGCGCTGACATCTGGCGGTGAATATACGATATCCGGAGACCAGAATAAGGTCCTGACGCCATCAGCTTTTGCATTCAGCTCTCAGGGCAACAACGGCTCCAGCAATGTGCCTCCTATCGCCGTGGCAAACATCGCGCTGTTCATCCAGGAGAAGGGCAGCGTGGTCCGCGATCTGGCGTACTCTTTCGACGTAGACGGGTACCAGGGAACTGACCTGACGATACTGGCAAACCACCTTTTCCAGAAGCGCAGCATTGTCGACTGGTCATTCTGTATCGTGCCGTACAGCAGTGCGTTTTGCATCCGCGACGACGGAAAACTGCTGGTGCTGACCTATCTTCGCGATCAGCAAGTTTTCGCCTGGGCGCCACAGTCCAGCGCCGGTAAATACGAAAGCACATGCTCTATCAGCGAAGGCAGCGAGGACGCGGTTTACTTCGTGGTTAATCGCACTATCAACGGGCAGACGAAGCGTTATATCGAGCGACTTTCCAGCCGACTGTTTACCAGTGATGAAGATGCGTTCTTTGTCGACTGCGGTCTGAGCTATGACGGGCGTAACACTTCAGCGCGCACTCTGACTATCAGCGGCGGAACTGGCGACTGGAGCTACCAGGTCGACTACCCAGTCACGATTACCGGCGGGGCTTATTTCGTCAACACGGACGTTGGCGCGCAGATCCAGTTCCCGTACTCAGAAACGAATCCTGATACTGGCTCGGTGGTGGCGAAAGAGTTACGTGGTGATATTGTTTCGGTAACCAGCAGCACGGCGGTGGTAGTACGCTTTAACCGTAACGTTCCTGCAGTCCTGCGCAGCGCGGCCACGACAAACTGGCAGATGGCGCGCCAGACTTTCAGCGGCCTGTCACACCTCGAAGGTCAGACGGTCAACATCCTCTCAGACGCCAGCGTTGAGCCACAGAAAATCGTAACTGGTGGCGCTGTCACTCTGGAATCACCTGGCGCGGTGGTGCATATCGGACTGCCGATAACCGCAGAATTCGAGACGCTGGACATCAATATCAACGGCCAGGAAACGCTGCTGGATAAAAAGCAGGTCATCCCTACCGTCACGATGGTGGTCAACGCCAGCCGCGGTATCTGGGCAACCACACCGGGCGGAACATGGTACGAATATCCGCAGCGTGAGTTCGAGTTTTACGACGACCCGGTTGATGATGCCACCGGCAAGGTTGAGGTGAAGCTCGACAGCAACTGGGATAAAAACGGACGCGTTAAAGTGCGTCAACTCGATCCTCTTCCGCTTTCCGTTCTGGCTGTAATACCACGCCTTGCCGTAGGGGGATTCTGATGCTTAATGCTCAAATCGTACCGGCCACTGCAGATCACATCGAAGCCATGCTGCCACATGTCAGACAGGCAGATGTTGAAGAGTTTCTGGCGACAAACGGATGGAGTCCGCGGCGCGTGCTTGAAACCGGGCTGCGCACGTCAACATTCTGCTGCGCCGGACTGGTAAACGGGGAAGTGGTAACCATATTCGGCGTGGCCCCGGCATCAATGATCGGCGGCAGCGGAATCCCATGGCTGGTAGGCACTGACGCGCTGGAGAAATACCAGCGCACCTTCCTTCGCCGGTGCGGGAAAGTGGTCAATGCAATGCTGTCCGTTTACCCGTATCTTGAAAATTATGTTGATGCCCGCAACCACGTTGCTCGCGTATGGCTTCACTGGCTTGGTTTCACCATTGAAGAGCCGAAGCCATATGGCATCCACAATCTCCCGTTCCACCGCTTCCACATGGAGAGAAAATAATGTGTAGTCCAGCGATCGCACTGGTTGCTGTAACGGTAGCCTCCGCTGCCGCCAGCGCATACAGCCAGAACCAGCAGGCAAAATATACGTCAGCAGTGGCCGAGAAAAATGCCGATATCGCAGAGTCACAGGCTCAGGATTCTATCAATCGTGGCAATGCTCAGGCTGATGAGATTCGCCGCCGTAACCGCCAGGCAGCAGGTACCCAGGCAGCCACGATGGGCGCGACAGGTGCAGAGCTCTCCACAGGTAACGCGCTGGATATCTTCGGCGATACAGCTCAATTCGGCGCGCTGGATGCTCTGACTACCGTTAATAACGCCCAGCGTGAGGCATATGGCTATCAGGTGCAGGGGAGTAATTTCCAGTCTCAGGCTGATGCAACACGTAGCGCGAACAGCGCAGCATTAACCCAGACGCTGCTCACAACTCCGCTCAAAGCATACGGCGCTTATCAGATGGGGGGGGGAACCTGGTCCCCATTCAGCCAGAAGGCTGCGCCAATAAGCGCGGCGGTCGGAACCAGAACGGGGCGCTAAGGAGACATCATGCCAACAGTACCAACTGTAAACGGTCGTCAGGTAGAAAGCAGGGGATTCCAGTCCCCTGGACTTCAGGCATTCAACACGCCGCAAACTGCTGATGTGCTTGGTCAGGCCGCAGAGCAATACGCTGGCGCATTCGCGCAGGCCAAGCAGCGTGCTGATGTTGCACAGGCACAGGATGCATCCCTGCAACTCAGCCAGATTTCCAGCGATCTGCTGACGAACCCTGATACCGGCCTGCTCAACATGCAGGGTAAAAATGCGCTCGGTAAGGGGCAGGAGTACACCCAGCAATTCGACTCGAAGGTTGAGCAGATTGCTATGACGCTGCCGGAAGGTTCCCGTGCCGGATTCATGCAGCAGGCTCAGCAGCAGCGCATCCAGTTCACCTCCCAGGCCGGTCGCCATGAGATCACCCAGCTCAACGCTTACGAAGAGGGGCAGTTTCAGGCGACGCTGGCGAACAACGGGAAACTGGCTGCCTCAGCGTATGGCGATAATGCCAACTATGTGCTGTACAACCAGCAGACTTTCCAGCAGATCGACGACTACGGCGCCGCGCATGGCTGGAGCCCGGAACAGATTCAGGCGAAAAAGATTGAGTTCAAAGAGAAGGTTGCCGATGCTTCTTTGTCTCAGTGGTCAGCCAACAATGCTATCGACTTCATTCACAGCAATGGAGAGCTGAGCGACACGGCAACAGGCTCCCGTCGTGCGGTATCGGAAGGTGGCAGCGGTGATGGCGCCCGCGGCATCCGCAATAACAACCCTGGGAACCTCGAGTTCAGCAAAACCAATCCGTGGATTGGGCAAACCGGTGATGACGGCCGCTTTGCTAAATTCGAAACGCCTGAGCACGGCATCCGCGCGCTTGGCCGCAATCTGCTGTCTTACCAACGCCAGGGCATTGATACCGTCAGCGACATCATCAACCGCTGGGCGCCTCCTTCAGACAATAACAACACCGATGCGTACATTAAAGCGGTATGCGCGCAACTTGGCGTGACGGCAGATCAGCAGCTTGATGCATCAAACCCTGACACGCTCAAAGCGCTGTGCGCCGCTATCATCCATCACGAGAACGGCAGCCAGCCCTATACTGACCAGCAACTTTCTACTGGCGTCAGTGCGGCAATTGGTCTGTCTCAGCTTCCGACCAGCACCAAGCGCTACACCGGGAACGCAGCATTCGACGCTGCATCTCCGGAGGCGCAGGCAACCTTCCTCCGCCAGGCCGACCAAATCCGCAAGCAGCAGCAGGCGGAGTATCGAACCACTATCGACAGCCAGGTCCGCGACGCAACAGCGGCCTACATGCGCGGAGTGGATTTCCCTAATGCGCCTTCGCAGACCGACTTCTTGGCGGCCTACGGTGTGCGTGAAGGTAACCTGCGGTACACCGAGTTCAAAAACACGCAGATAGCCGGGCAGTACATCGGCTCATTCCGCAACATGCCGACGAGCAGCATCACGGCATACGTTGACCAGTTGCGACCTGGAACCGGAGAAACAGGCGAGGGCTATGCATCCCGCGCCGCATTGTTCGATCAGGTATCGGCGGCGGCTACGAAGGTTATCAGTCAGCGCCAGAACAACCCGTTCAATGCTGCCGTGGAGATCGGAGCGTATAAGCCGCTTTCCAGCAATAACCCGAATGACATCACGGCAGAGGTTGCCAACCGCTTCTCTTCTCAGGAGAGTTTGCGCGCGTTGGGTATCAACGCGCCAATCCTTTCCAGCGAAGAGGCGGCGGCCCTGTCTGAGCAGGTACGCGGCACCAAAGACGTAAACCAGACCATCAGCCTGTTGCAGAGCATGGGTGAAACGCTATCGGCACCCGCAATGCGCCAGGTCGCGTCTGCCATTGCGCCAAACAACGCTGCAACAGCCTATTCCGCGCTGCTGCTGGGGACGCCGGATAACCAGTACGACAACAAAAAACCATCCATCGCATACAGTCAGTTCATTGGCTACAAGCCGACCATGAACAAGTACGACGTATCGAAGGTGATCCTGGCCGGTGACCAGTTGCTGAACCCGACGAAGGCAATGAAAGATGCTGGCATTACTCCGGTCCAGTTGCCGAGCGAAGATAAGCTTAAGCGCGCATTCGACGATCAGGTTGGTAACTCGTTCGCCAATAACCCACAGGCGCGCCAGCTGAGCTACAACCTTTTCAAAGCCGCTTATGCAGGGATCGCTTATCAGTCAGGCGATGCCACCATGACCCGCACTGATGCAGCCAACTCAGATGTAGTGGAGAAGGCAGCGCAGTACGCCACAGGGGGAGTATACAAGGGATTCAATGGTGGAGATGTGGTAATGCCGTTCGGCATGGACAAATCCACCTTCAAGGACCGCTACACCGCATCTGCGCAGCAGGCTCTGAAAGATGCCGGGCTGAATGTCAACGCCGCATCAAACTTCACCCCGGTCAATATCGGCAATAACCAGTACCGCCTGGTAAGCGGCAGCGGGCGCTGGGCGACGGATCCGAAAACCAATGAAGCTATCGTCGTGAGGGTCGAATAATGTCTGATGTATTTTCTCTGGCTCCGGAAGGCCAGGCGTGGACCGACGATAAAACAGCAGCCAACCCTGCACGACCAGAAGACTATGAGCCGACATTCTTTCAGGGCTCAATCGCTGCGCCGGTGCGCGGCGTGGCTGAAGGCACGATCGGGCTCGCGCAATCTGCCGTCGGATTCAGTAAGCGCCTGATCAGCGATCCGGCATTCACCGCCGACGTTGCGCCGACGGTCAATATCTTCCGCGTGATGTTTCCCGATGCTGATAAAACGCTGAATGACACCTACGACACGATCGGCAAACAGCTGCAGGAAGCACGCGGATACGTGAAGCCTGATGCAGGTAGCCAGGGCACTGCTGCTGAGGTGCTTTACGGTCTGGGCCAGTTTGTGCCGGCCATCGGTGCGACCATTGTCGGCGGCCCGACCGTTGGCGCCGCTACTGCATTCAGCTCTACGTATGAGCAGTCCTATCAGGATTTCAAGGGAAAGGGTGTTGACGAGTCGACGGCGCGTAATCTGGCAACGCAGCAGAGCCTTTTCAACGCGGCTGGCATGGCTTTACCTGCTGCCGTCGGTACAACACTGGCAACGCGCATTGCATCTGGCGTCGCAATCAACACCGGGTTCGGCGGCCTTAACCGTTACTCCGTCGGCGAAACGCTGGAGGAAAAAGGTTACACCGAGATGGCTAAGCAGTACCGGGTATTCGACGGTCAGGCGATGCTGGTCGATGCGGTGCTTGGCGGCGCCTTTGGTGGTGCCCATCACCTTGCCGCGCGAAATGCTGACGTGCCGCCACCGCCAGATGCAGAAGCACCGATCCCGGCGGCAGAAGTGCAGAGTGTTCCTGACGCAACCGCAGAACCATCCACTTTAACAGAATCAGCACCAGTGACTGATGCACCTGGCGCACCGGCGCGATCTGATGTTCAGGCACCGGCATCAGAGCCTGTCGCGGCGCCAGACATCCCTGCTATTAAGCCGAGCGACATTGATGCAGCCCACACGCTGAATGAGGGGCTCTATTACGATCTGGAATCTGCTCCAGTTCTGCACGCCAGCAACGAGAGTATTAACAGCCATGTGGCAGCCATGGATGAAGCGTACCGGCAACTGAATGACGGTCAGCCCGTTAACGTCGGAATGATGGCGCGCGGTCTTGATGGTCCGGCGCGGCCCGGCATGCTGGAATCAGCAAACGAGCAGTACCATGCAATGCAGCAGGTTTTCGAAGAGAATGGTGTCAGGTATGAAACGCCGTCAGATCTGGCCGGGGAGCCACCGGCGCCGCGCGCCGAAAGCGCATTCACGGCAGCAGACGAAACTGGCGGGCAGGTCAGTGTAGATCCAGATACTGGCCAGGCGATTTCATCCAACAGTTACGACCTGATGGCGGCGCGTGATATGGCGACCACCAATCCGGATCTGACAATTACGCACCCAGACACCGGTCAGCCGGCGAAACTATCCGACGTTCTGGCTGAATTTGATGAACAAATCCAGACCGTACAGAACGAATCGAAAGTGTATTCCGTCGCCGCCGCGTGCTTCCTGAGGAACCCATAATGAAACAGGCATGTGTTGAAGCCATTGCGCAGACACTTGGCCGACAGCCTAAGGCTGACGAGCTGAAAGGTATTGAGGACCGCATCAAAGAAGCAGTGCGCCAGGTGCATAAGAAAAATGCCAGGGAAGGCAAGACGGGCATCCCTGATGCGCAGACGTACATGGAGGCCGCCGATCTTGTTCGTCAGCGCGTTGTGCATGACGTCTATAAGAAGCGCCAGCGCGTCGCTCAGAATGCGATAGCAATCAGCAGGGTCACAGATACCCTCGATGCTAATATCCCGCCAGAGCAGCAAACACCAGCCAATTTGCAGCAGTTTATCTTCGCAGGGAGGCGCACGAAGGTTTTCGGCAAGGATCCAGATATCAACGTGACGTCTGCCGAGGAACTGGCTACCGGAGCATATCAGGACTGGTCACGCCAGCTCAGCGCTGAATTGCTCAAAGCCGGTGATGATGTCCGCAAATTCTTTGAGCAGAGCAAGGCGCTCGGCGAGCAGCGTTTCCGCAGTCTTTTTGACCAGCAGGCGGCAAAATCCGCGCAGTTCCAGATCCTGAAAGAGCTTTATGGTGAGGACACCGGGAACCCGCAGGCGAAGAAAATCGCGCAGGTCTGGAATGACGTTACCAGCCGGGCCCGCCAGGAAATGAACGATAACGGGTTCGATATCGGTCTGCGCGACGACTGGCACCTGCCGTATGTTGATGATGCCGACTTTATCCGCAACGCCGGGCGTGATGAGTGGCTGGCATCTTTGCCGGTGGCAGAGCAGGCTAAAGCGCGCCTTTCCGGCCGCCAGCCGCCGATTGAGTTTGCCCGCCAGGCATGGGTTGATGACGTTTACAACACTCAGGACCGCAGCAACTACGTTAATCCGGACGGCAGCCCGATGAATGACATCGAGTATCGCCAGGCGCTGGAAGCGATCTTTGAAACGAAAGCCACCGACGGCGCGAACAAAATAGACCCGGGCGCATTCATGGGCACCGGCGGGATTAAGAACCGTGGATCGCAGAGCAGGGTGATGGCGTTCAAGGATGCGCAGTCGCACTTTGCCTACATGGAGCGCTACACTCAGCAGCCGGTGGCGGGCGTAATGATGTCTCACCTGCAGTCTTCATCCCGCGATCTTGGCGTCGTCAAAGCTTTCGGCCCGGACGCTGCCCGCAACTTTTCCCTGGTGCTGGACCGCGTATATCAGCGTGCGGTAACCGGCGGGAAGGAAGTTGGAAAGATGAACGACGAGCGCAAGATGGTTGAGCGCATGTTTAACTCTATGGCCGGGCTTAACGGCGCGGCCACATCTAGCGTGTTCACTTCTGCGGTTGGCGGCCTGCGCAACCTGATGACCAGCGCGATGCTCGGTACCAGCGTACTGACGGCAACCAGCGACCAGGCTATTATGCGCGCCAATGCCCAGGCGCTTGGCTTCACCAGAGACGGCATGCGCCTGTCTGCCAACACCATTCGCAACCTGTTCAGCGGTGACGCGAAAAAAGCTAATGCAGAGCTCGGTCTGCTGGTGGATTCGCATGCTGCTGTCGTCTCGAAGATGGGTGGCTTCGACCTATCGCGAGGCATCACAGGCTGGTTTGCAGAAAAGACGCTGAAGTGGTCAGGTCTGATCGCCATGGACCGCGCCAACAAAGCATCGTTTGGCCTGCTGATGTACAAAAACATTGGCGAACTGACCCGCAAATTTAAAACACTGGACGACGTGAAAGGATCAGATAAAACCATCCTGGCTAACAAAGGCTGGAGTAATGAAGACTGGGCCATCATGGCAGCGGCAGATCTCCGGCCTATGACAACCGCCGGACATATGGGTATGACGCCTGATGCGATTTATGCCGTGCCCGATGACGTGATAGCCGGCATCATGGCAGACCGTATTGCGCAGGTGCGCGCCGGTAGTGACGCAGCACTGGCCGCGCTTGGTGATATACCACCAGATCGCCTGAAGAAAATGAAAGAGGCGTTCGACGCTGAAACAGAGCAGACCATCACGCGCATGGTTCGCAATGCACGCGCCGAGGCCGCTCAGAAACTGCTGGGTATCACGCATGGTGAAATGACCAGCGCCGTCACGACAGCCACCGGGCTGGACACCTACGCCCGCGATGATGCCGGGCAGCTGATCAAGAGCTTCATGCTCTTCAAAACCACTCCTTTCGCCGGGTTCCGGCAACTGGTTAACCGCTCTAAGGATCTGGACACAGTTCCTGCTCTCAAGTTTCTGGCTTCGTACATCGCAGGAACGACACTGGCTGGTATGTTCGCTAACCAGATGAACAGCCTGCTGACAGGAAATGATCCGCTGGATATGTCAAAGCCAACGACATGGGTGCAGGCGCTCCTGAAAGGTGGATCATTCGGCATCTACGGCGATTTCCTTTTCCAGGACCATACGCAATATGGCTCCAGTATTGCGGCCACCATCGGCGGGCCGGTTCTCAGCTTCGCAGAGCAGTTAACCAAACTGCTGATCACGAACCCACAGAAGGCACTGCAGGGTGAAGAAACATCATTCGGTGCCGATGCTCTGAAGACGGCTCGCATGATCACCCCATTCGCAAACCTCTGGTATGCTAAGGCCATCACAAATCACCTGATCCTTCAGCAACTTCAGGAGATGGCAAACCCAGGGTATAACGACAGGGTACGTGACAGAGCGCAGCGTGAATTCAACACAACGAGCTGGTGGGAGCCCGGCGATACAACGCCGCGTAGAGCGCCAGATTTAGGGAAAGCGGTGGGGCAATGAGAAATCTTAACACACCATTAAAAAGGCTTGGATTAGTAATCTTGATCATCGGCCTTATGATGTTTTTTTATGGTTGGTCACAATGGTTCATGCATGATTCCGTGGATGCATGGGAGGCATTTACCAGGTCGGTAGGCTTTGATACCTATTACTGGTATTGGTATAACTACCCAATATCTATAGGATTTTATGTTTCTGTTTTAGGTTTTCTGCTGTCATATTTTTACGAATATGGTATTGGGAAAATCATCCAATGGATCAGGCATGGATAGCGTGACATGTCACAAAGGCCGCCGCACCAACAAAAAAGCCCGCAACGCGGGCTTATTCTTCCCATTTCTCATCGAAAAGGTCTTCTTCCAGTGGCATTGGTTGAGTTTTTGTTTGTTCAAAAAAGGCGTAGCTAACTGCGATTGCAGCCTCTGTGAATTCACCTTTTTCAGTCTCGTTATGGGCATCAGCATTCACAAAAAACATGACAAGCGCATCACGATTGTGATTGACCGAATAGACTAAAAAGCTATCACTAGTGTGGGTATACCTAACCTTGACAGATGCAATGTTTTTCCAAGCATCCCACGAAGATTTCTTTCCAGAGTGATCTTTAGCGCTATCTTCTGGAACGTAATCTTTAAGGTCGGAATGAGTGTGCCTTACGTGCAGGTTGAGGATCTCTTTTGGCCGCGCAAAAGCCGCATCTTTCCCCATATCCGGGTGGTAACCTGTTTTCCAAAACTGCTTAAATGCGTCAGCAATTTTTTTCAATTCAGGATCAGATGCACAAAGGGCCGAGAAATTCTGCGTATGCAGTACTCGACCCTTGTATGTAACAACTTGATTTTGATTATTCTGCGACGCAGACGAACTCATAGTTCCCCTTATCATTGCGAGAATCATGGAAAGCGCGAGACACACGCATAGCATGTTCTTTTGTCATTGTTACTTTTACGTACTCAACGCCTTCTCTGACAGAACGTCTTGCGGCAGCCTGCGCTCTACGCACCTGCAATCTTTCGTTTCGCATGACATCACCTCATAATTTAGAAACTACCTTCAACAAGGGTAAATCAAAACTTTTTTGTTTACCCTTGGGGTAATATTACATCACTAATACGTGATAGCCAATTATTTTATAGCCGCATTGCCCTTTAAACAAAGGCACATCCTTGTGCCAGCTACATCAGAACTCAGCTGTGTTTTTGGTGATGTACTGCGCGTGGCTGCGGATGTCGTTCAGGCATTTGCTGACGCCGACGATGTAGCTCACCATGGTTGTGAACTCCGCCGCCGCGCCGGAAACATCGTGCCCGTCTTCCTGCATGCGGTTGAGCAGGTTCATCAGCAGTGAGTGCTCAGCTAGGCCGAGAACGCCTTCAGGAGAATGGATGTGCTCGCGATAGCCTGGCTTAAGCGGAACATTGTATTCCTGCTTTTCTCCCGACTTCATCGCTTCCAGAATCGCTGGCATAAAACTGTCGACAACCTTCTTTGCTTTATCTGCTGGAGACAGCTCTTCTCGAACGTAGCGCCCGGTCTGGCGGATCTGTGGCAGCACTTCGCCAGTGACCCATTTGCGGAAACGGTAGGGAATAGTGCCAGGCGTAACCGCGTCACGGCAGCGGAGGATCAGTGTGTAGAGACCGGACTCGTTGATGACGCTTACATTCTGTGCGCCTTTAACGGTGTAAGTTGAACTTACTCCCTTCTCGTCATCATCTAACGCCTTCAGTGACATGCGTGAGTTGGTGAGTCCAAGAGCTTTGCAAACGTCGGAAGCCGCAAACCACGGATTGCCGTCGATGTTGAACATACGGACAGGGGTAGCGGACTCGAATTTGAATACTGCGTCTGGGGTAGGTTTTTTTTGAGCTGTCATAGCGATCACCTTTGTAGTCAGGATAATCACCACTTCCGACGCCAATCGGGATGGTGGTGAACTGTGCAGGGTTGGCGTAACCGGCTACAAAGGACCCGGCGCACCTTTCGGTGCCCCCACACAGCCCACCATAGAAACTGGTTTGCTATGTAGCACGCATAAAAAAACCGCTCGCGCGGCATATGCGCCTTTGTAGTTATCCGGGACGCCAATCCCGGCACTGGATTTTGCCAGTGCCTGATTACTATGGCACAAGATTTATGCAATGTAAATTTACCGTAAAGGTAATGATTGCATGGAATTTAGGTAATTACAAACCCTATCTGGTTTGTTTCTTCAGTTGCTCTGCGCAGTAATCGAGATGCATCTGCAGATCCTTCATTGACATCTGCGAGCTGGTGACGTAATTCACCAGGGCTGTCAGCTCTGCCATCGGGCCATCAACGTTAAATCCGTCCTCATTAAGTTGTCGCAGCAACGTCATCAGGTGAGATTCTTCAACAAGGGAGCGGACGCCTCCCGGCGTGTGTATGCGTTCGGCAAATCCTTTTTCCAGCGGGTGATGATACTGACGTTGCATCTCATATTCTCCATGCAATTACTGTATGAATGTACAGTAGCAAAAGTCCTGGGGACTATCCAGCATGATTTGTTGTTTACCCAAAAGGTAATAACTTTCCTGATTGTTATTCATTCAATTCATATAAGGGTTGTCAGGTAATAAACTGTCCAGATGATGCACGCGCGCCGGGCGCTGCTTTACTGGAGACAGGCCATGACGGTATCAACCGTAGTTGACCATAACGATTACACCGGTAACGGTGTTACGACATCATTCCCGTACACTTTCCGTATTTTTAAGAAGACAGATCTGACTGTTTCAGTTATCGATCTAAGCGAAAACATCACGGTGCTGGTGCTGGACACTGATTACACCGTTACAAACGCAGGTGGCTTTAACGGCGGAAGTGTTGTTCTAACCTCGCCGCTGGCGAACGGTTGGCAAATCTCCATTGCCCGTGAACTGGAGCCGACACAGGAAACTGATCTACGCAATCAGGGTAAGTTCTTTGCTGAGGTTCATGAAGACGCATTCGATAAACTGACGATGCTGATCCAGCAGGTTGGCAGCATGTTCCACCTGGCTCTGCGCAAGCCATCAAGTATCGCTAACTGGTATGATGCGCTAAATAACTATATTAGAAACGTGAAAGACCCTGTCCTTGACCAGGACGCTGTAAACAAAAGAACGATGCGTGATTACGTTGATAAAGCACTAGCTGGCGTGGTTGGTGGCTATGGATGGTTTATACAATCAGGAGCTGGGGCAGTATATAGAACCTTTCAGGACAAAATGAGGGATGTGCTAAATGTTACTGATTTTGGGGCTGTTGGTGATGGGGTGAGTGATGATACTGCCGCCTTTCAACTCGCTGTTAATAAGGCAGGAATAAGCGGTGGGGAGATTAAATTAAAATCAGGGTGCATATATAGAATAAATGGATTTGTACAACTCAAGTCAAATGTACACATTGATCTTTCAGGCTGTACCATTTTAAAGAATGGTAGTGGGTCATGTTTTTATGCTGAAAATATTAATAATTTCAGTGTGTTTAATGGACGAATTTACACATCTCTATCATACCCTTCAAGTCCTCCTTCAGTTGTTCAGGCTGATAATTTTGGAATTGGCATAAACAAATGCTCAAGATTTAAGATATCTAACCTTGATATTCGTGGTTTTGGTGACTGCGGGATTGTTGTTGCATCTTCTTCTGCTTCAAGTTCTGGTGAAGTTGTTTCATATTCAACAATTACTGAGTGCAATGTAAGTTATTGTTACAATGGGATTAAATTTGTTGGTTATTTCCCATCTGAATATATCAGTGTGACATCTTGCTTTGGTTATAAAAACAACTTCGCAGGTTGTCATATTGAGGCTGGTAATATTTACATTTCAGCGAGTTCATTTTCAACTAACTCTCTTTATGGCCTTTATCTTAAATCTTCTGACAATGGAGGGCACGGCAATGCTAGCGGATGCTCTTTCAACCATAACTCTGGCAAAAACATCCTCATTGATGGCTTGCAGCAGGGGTTTATGTTTTCTGGATGTAATATATTCGACGATGCTGGATCAGACCCATACTCTGGGATGATTCAATTTGCAGGATGCAAAGGCGTGATTTTCTCTGGTTGTCAAATTATGGCAAACATACAAGCTGACGGGTTGTCATCAATAAATCAGTTTATCGGTTGCTCTTTCTATGGAACTCGGAACTACCTTGTATCAAGTACTGATGGAACTTCCGGATTCATTGTATTCACTAACTGTACGCAAGGCGCTGGTGCATTCAAAGCTAACCTTCCTGGAACAAATTCAACATACGGCTTTGTTTCTGCTGATTATTCAAACCCTTCAAACCCATCCGTTGTGAAGTTTAATCAGATTGGTAGTAGTTCTGGGGCTGCTATTCTGGATGCAACTACTGGAATTTCAGTTGCACAATCAACTGGTATTCATTGCATTTCTTTCAAAGTAACTGCGACCGCGTCATTTACTTCAACGTTAGTTGCGAATGGCTCTCCTCATTCAAAATTTAGCTCCTCACAAACTGGATCAATTTATGTTTGTTCGGGAACCGTCTATGTATACCTTCAGAAAGGCCAGCAATTTAATGTAGCAATAGAATGCCCAGTAGGAACGACTATTCAACAACAATCAACATTGTTTACCTTTGTATAGTCCAGGCATTTTCCTAAGGTAATATCTATCCATATATGGTTTATTGTGTATGATGAACTCACCAACTAAGGGGGTTCTTTATGCACAATAAACGGTGGTCACTATGGCAACCACGCTGACAACGGAGTCGCTCAATCAGGGGCTTAGCCTTGGTGCGCTGGCTTCTGTTGTCGCCGGGGTTCCTCCTGAGGTGGCTTTAGGAGCGCTGGCTGGTGCGGTAATTTTTGTTACCTCAGCAGTTGAGTATCCGATTAAGCGTCGGCTTCTTCTGGCTCTCCTCAGCTTCCTCTGCGGTGTTCTCTTCTATAAAGCGACAGCTTCCATTCTGATTGGCTTTGCCAGCCTGATACCGACGATTACGCAGGACTCCTTCGAGAAGGGCATTGTGTATTCCGCCGGGGCATTCGTGTCGGCAATCGTCGCTGTTCGCATTGGCATCTGGCTGTATCACCGTTCTGAAAATCCGCGCGACCTGATCCCGGGGAGAAAAGACGATGACCAGTCCTGATCTGCTTCTCATCCTTAACGCCGCTATCTGCGGCGGCATTGCAATCCGAGTCCTGCTATTCCGTCGTGACGGGTCACGCCATCGCTGGTGGGGTGGATGGCTCGCCTACATCCTGATTGTCGTGGCTGCCAGCGTTCCTATCCGCACCTTCTACGGATACTACGTCAGCGCCGACTGGTCAGAAGTCATCATCAAAGCCGTGTTCCTTGCTGCGCTCATCAAGACAAAAGGGAACGTGGTGCAAATTTTCAAGATAACGAGGTCCCAGCATGGACATTAAGCAATTTCAGCGTGCAGCGGGTATCAGCGACCTGTTGGCCACGCGCTGGTATCTGCATATCACCGCAGCCATGAAAGAGTTTGGCATTGAGCAACCGCAGCACCAGGCGATGTTCATCGCGCAGGTTGGTCATGAGTCGACAGGGTTCACCCGGCTGCAGGAAAACTTCAACTACAGTGTTTCCGGGCTCGCAGGATTCGTCCGCGCCGGGCGCCTCACTCAGGGCCAGGCCAACGCACTGGGCCGCCGTGCTGGTGAACCATCGTTACCGCTCGAGCGCCAGCGTGCGATCGCCAACCTGGTATACAGCAAGCGCATGGGGAACAATGGCCCAACCGATGGATGGTTCTACCGCGGGCGCGGGCTTATCCAGATCACTGGCCTGAGCAATTACCGCGACTGCGGCAACGGGCTCAAAATTGAGCTGGTTAGCCAGCCGGAGCTGCTGGCGCAGGACGAATACGCGGCCCGCAGCGCGGCGTGGTTCTTTGCTACCAAAGGCTGCATGAAGTACACCGGTGACCTGGTGCGCGTCACGCAGATCATTAATGGCGGCCAGAACGGTATCGACGACCGGCGCGCGCGGTACATCACAGCCAGTAAGGTGCTGTCGGTATGATCTGGGCATTCGTGAAAGCGTACTGGAAACAGCTGCTTATCGTGTTGATGCTTGCTGCTCTGGTCATCGGTGGAGTGGTTGCCTGGAATGTGCACGGCAGCCGCCAGTACGACGCCGGATACGCGCAGGCTCAGGCAGACCGCAAAGCCGAAGATGAGAAAGCTCGTCAGCATGACGAACAGGAGAAAGCTACCAATGAACGTGAAGCGCAGCAGAGGATCGACCAGGCGCGCAATGATGCTCTTGATGCTGCCGCTCGCGCTGGCCGGTTGCAGCAACAGCTCGTTGCCATCCGTGAGCAGCTCAGGCAGTATAACGCCACTGTCGGCTCTGGGGCGTCAGCCGCAGACACCGGAGTTTTGCTTGCCGACGTGCTCAGCAAATCTCTCGAGCGAAACCGACAGCTGGCAGAGTACGCTGACCGGGCCGCCGAAGCCGGACGAGTCTGTGAAACGCAGTACGATTCACTGACCCGGTGACATGGCATTTTTCATGGTACTGATTTCCGGTGACGGTATATAAAACGGTACGGTGAAAATCAGGTTGCGGAAAGTTGTTATCAGTCAATTGGTTATGCTTGCCGTAAATAATTGAGTGGGAATAATTTCCCGCTGAATTAACAACCAAACCCTCTGCCTGTGCAGGGGGTTTTTTATTGCCTTACTTCCCCTCTCCCAACCTATACGCCAGCGCCACCACCAGCGACTGCACCAGGCACAGCGTCGCCGACTGGGAGCGAAACGCATCCACCTGCGCCTCTTTCACCACAAAGCAGAGATCGCTGAACGTCGCCAGCGGGCTGATCTGGCTGTCCGTAATCACAATCTGCCGCGCGCCAACGCTGGCGGCGGTTTCGCTGACCATCACCGTCTCTTCCGCGTACGGCGAGAAGCTGATCGACACCACGATGTCGCGCGCCTTAATGCGGCTGATCTGCTCGCGCAGCATCCCGCCCATGCCGTCGA